>Ga0326727_10000225_pt1 | contig 243146 bp, 207 predicted proteins | sample MB2enrmetagenome_FD_207643 | JGI IMG/M metagenome (GOLD analysis project Ga0326727, IMG submission 207643) | Lab enriched peat soil microbial communities from McLean, Ithaca, NY, United States - MB29MY | ecosystem: Environmental > Terrestrial > Soil > Wetlands > Peat | place: USA: New York...
GCAGGCACAATGGCTTGTCCGTAGTCATAATTACCATCGCTCGGATCATTTATCTGTCCTGCGCCCCAGGCCACAACGGTCCCGTTGGTTTGCAGCGCCAGACTGTGAAAGATACCACCGGCAATCGCCATCACATTAGTCGCGTTGACGGGCACATTGGTCTGGCCATCGGTATTGTTCCCCCACGCAACCACCATCAACTGCACCAACGTCAGGGTTGCGTTGGAGCTGGTGACCGACCCCAAACTGTTCGAGACGATGACCGTATAGTCCCCCTCCTCGTTCGTCTGCGCAAAACTGACAGTCAGGTTGGTGGTGGCGGAGCCGCTGATCTGACTTCCATCCACATTTGTCACATCCACCAGGTTTGTCCCGTTGAATTGCCACTGGTAACTCAATGGCGTCATCCCGATGGCGTTGACGGTGAAATTTGCGGTTGATCCCACCGCAATCACCTGACTCACCGGTTGCTCCAGAATGAGTGGCGATGCGGTCACGACAAGGACGGCATTGGAACTGGTCGCCGACCCAAAAGCGTTCGTGACGATGACCGTGTAGTTGGTGCCGCTGTTGTTCGTTTGTGCGTTGCTGATGGTCAACACCGGGGTGGCGGAACCGCTGATCTGACTTCCATCCACATTTGTCGCGTCCACCAGATTTGACCCGTTGAGTTGCCACTGGTAACTCAATGGCGTAATCCCGATAACGCCGACGGTGAAGGTTGCCGTTGATCCCACCGCAATTACCTGATTCGTCGGTTGCTCCAGAATGAGTGGCGACACGGCCACGTTGAGGACAGCGTTGGTGCTGGTTACCGAGCCGGCAAGGTTCGTAACGGTGACCGAAAATTGACTGCCACTGTCATTGGTCTGCACGTTTCGGATGGTCAACTGGCCGGTGTTTGCGCCTTTGATCCGTCCTCCGTTTACCAGAGCGTTTGTTCCGTTTTTGAACCATTGATAAGAGAGCGGCTGGGTTCCGAACACCCCAACGCTGAATGACGCATCCGAACCCATTCCCACCGTCTGGCTCGCCGGCTGGTTCGTCATCGCCAACTGCGCCACTGTCAAAACGGCGGCGGAACTGGTCACTGATCCGGCAACATTAGTGATGACCACCGTGTAGTTCCCGTCCTCGTTTGTCTGGGCGAAGCTGACGGTCAGGTTGGTGGTGATGGAGCCGCTGATTTGACTTCCGTCCACATTGGTCCCGTCCAGCAGGTTCGATCCGTTAAACTGCCATTGGTAGCTTAGCGGAGCGGTCCCGGAAGCGGTCACCGTGAAAGTCGCATTTGATCCCGCCCGTAACGTCTGGTCCTGCGGTTGCACAACAATCGCCGGCGCAACATTCGTCACCGTCAAGAGGGCGACGGAGCTGTTCGTTGATCCAGTAGCGTTCGTGACGATGACCGAGTAACTGTTGCCATTGTCGTTGGTTTGCAGATTGCTGATGGTCAGATTGGTGGTGGTGGAACCACTGACCTGGCTTCCGTCCCCGCTCGGTCCATCCGTCAGATTGACACCGCCCACCTGCCATTGGTAATGCAAGGGCGCGGTGCCAGCGGCAGCAACGGTAAAGGTGGCGGCCGATCCCACTCCCGCTGACTGGTTCGTGGGTTGTGTTATGATTACCGGCGATGACGCCACAATCACAGCGGCAACGGAACTGGTGACCGACCCGCCGAAATTGGTGACGATGACCGAGTAGTTGCCGCTGTTGGTCGTCTGGGCACTTTTGATTTTTAGCTGACTGGTGGTTGCGCCACTGATTTGGCCGTTGTGGCCGCTGCTATTGACCAAGTTCGTCCCGTTCGCCTGCCACTGGTAATGCAACGGTGGGCTCCCGGTGGTGGTGACCGCCAAGGTTACAGTCGTTCCCACCACCACCGTCTGGTTCGTCGGCCCGGTAACCGACGGCAGGATGTTCGTCACCGTCAGGAACACGACGGAGCTGTTCGTCGAACCAGCAACGTTCGTAACGCTGACCGAGTAGGAATTGGTGAAGTTGGGCGTGTTTGTGGGGGTGATGGTCAGCACATTGGTGGTTGCGCCACTGATGCCGCCTCCATTCTTCACCCGATTTGTCCCGTTCACCCACCATTGATAATGCAACGGCACTGTTCCAATCGCGGTGACAGTATAGGTCGCGGTGGATCCCACCGCCATCGCCTGGTTGGTCGGGGTGGGTTGAGCTGTGATCACCGGCGACGAAACCACCGTCAGGGTGGCGACGGAACTGGTGACCGCGCCGGCGATGTTGGTGACGACGACCGTGTAGTCACCACCATTGGTCAACTGTACTTTGCTGAGGGTCAGCATATTACTCGTCACGCCGGTGATTCGACCGGATAGCTTTGCCAGATTCGTCCCGAACAACCGCCATTGATAATGCAAGGGTGGCGTCCCGTTGGTCGCGGTGACAGCAAAAACCACCGTCGTTCCCACGCCGTTTGTCTGGCTTATCGGTTGCGTGATTCCCGGAGGAACGTTCGTTACTGTCACGGTGGCCACGGAACTGGTGACCGAGCCGTCAACGTTGGTAATGACAACTGTGTAATTGCCGCTATTGGTGGTCTGCGCATTGCCGATGATCAGCAGATTGGTGGTTGCGCCGATGATGTGGCCGCTTACATTCGCCACATTCGTACCGTTCAACTTCCACTGGTAATGCAACGGCACCGCTCCGACAGCAGTAACGGCCAAAGCTGCCGTTGCCCCCACCGCCAGCGACTGATTCGTGGGCGTTGTTTGCAACAGGAGGAACGGCGCCGCTTGGACGCTAAGGCTGGCATTGGTGGCCGCCGATCCTCCATAAATCTTGTTGGTGACGATAACCGTATATGTCCCGGCGTTGGTCAGTTGAACATTACTGATGGTCAACACATCGCTGGTTGCGCCGCTGGTGATAGCCTTTACTCCATTGACCCGATTCGTTTTGTTCACCAGGTTTGTTCCGTTCAACTGCCATTGGTAACTCAACGGCGCCGAACCGGTGGCGATGGCCGTCAGAGTCACCGTCGTTCCCACGCCATTTGTCTGGCTGGCCGGTTGTGCCGCAACCGTCGGCGGAATATTGGTCACCGTCAAGAGGGCCCAAACACTGGTCACCGTTCCCCCGTAATTTGTAACGACGACGTAATAGAAACCGTTGTTGTTGGTCTGCACATTGCTGAGGTACAGCGTGTCGTTGGTTGCGCCGCTGGTGATCACGCTTGCTCCGCTCAACAGATTCGTCCCATTCACCAGGTTCGTTTGGCCTTCCAGGTTCGTTTGGATTTTCTGCCACTGATAAAAGTAAGGCTCCGGCCCGGTCACGGCTCCGCTGATGCTGAACTCCACGCTTGACCCCACCGATACCACTTGGTCCGCCGGATAGGTGGTGATTGTGGGTGGGGCCGGATTCAGAATGATTTGGGTCAAAAACGCGTCATTGGTGCCGTTACGGGTGAAGAGCGCGCCGTTGAATGACGGGAAATTCGTCGAGAGCGTCTGGCCGACCACATAGGCGTTGTCATTCGCATCCACCGCGATGCCGTAACCAAAATCGTTGTCCTTCCCGCCGAGATAACCCGAATAGAGCACGGCGCTGCCATCGTTGGTGAACCCAATGACGAAGGCATCACACTTGCCGGAATTGGTCGCGCTCATCAGGCCGGGAACGTTGTAGGCCGGGAAATTAGTCGAAGACGCCGAACCGGTCACAAACACATCGTTACCCGCCGGATCCAACGCCACGCCTTGGCCGATGTCCCTCCCCCGGCCGCCGAAAACGGCGGACCAGGCAATGCCCACATTCGTCGTTCCAATCGCATTGGTGATTTTGGTGAGGAACACGTTGGTGGCCGGGATACCCAACGAGGTGTTGGTGGCCACAAACGAATGCAACCCGGGCAGGCTTGTACCCACAGTGTTCGGGAAATTCGTTGAAACGGTCCACCCGGTCACATAGGCGTTGCCGCTGTTGTCCACCGCGATGTGGGTGGCCGCGTCATTGTTGGTCCCGCCGAGCAAGGTGGAATAGACCAGCGTCAGATTGGTCCCGGTGGAAGCGAACTTGGTCACAAAAGCATCGAACCTGAAGGGTTTGTTCGTCGCATTATTCAGCCGGTAGCCGTCCAGATAATTGGTGATGACGGTCTGGTTGGCGCCCATCACATTCGTCCAGACCGTTTGCTGGACCACGGCGTTAAGCGTCGGGAAATTCGTCGAACCGGTGAAACCGGCCACGTAAACGTAGCCGTTGGCGTCCACCGCGATGCTCTTGCCGACATCGTAATTGGTCCCGCCGAGATAGCTCGAATAGAGCAACGCTCCGCCGTTGGAGGCGATCTCCGAAACGAACGCATTGCAATTGAAGTAAAAGGTGTTGGTGCATTGCAGTTGCTTGATCAGGGCGTTGGTCGTCGTCGGGAAATTGGTCGAAAAAGTGAAACCGGTTACAAAAGCGTGGCCCAACGAGTCCACGGCAATGCCATACGCGGCTTCCGAACTGGAACCGCCGAGATAGGTTGAATAAACCAGATTGGAACCGCTGGCATCCAATTCCGCCACAAAAGCGTCAGAGGGGTAGAGTTTGACGACCCGGTCGAACACACCGCTGACATTGGTATAGGTGTGGTTGTTATACGAGATAGCGTTCGTAGTCGGAAAATTGGTCGCGTCCGTGTAGCCGGCCAGATAAGCATTGCCGGCATTGTCCACAGCAATAGCGTAGGCTGCGTTATCTCCATTGCCTCCCAGATATGTCAGATAGTCAACATAGATGCTATCAGGACTTACCTCGAGTTTGGCCACGAAAGCGTCCCCGGCATATTTGCCGCCGTTGTAATTCGTTTGAAAGGCTCCATAGATGGAAAAAGAAGGGCCATAGGCCGACCACCCATTTGTGAGAAACTGTCGAGAAAACGTTTCTCCGGTGATGTAAATAATCCCGTTGGTATCCAACGCCACCGCCCAAGCCGTGTCGCCCGCCGTGCCGCCAAAATAGGTGGAATAACCCAAAACCGGGTCAATGATGAGCGGTTGGCTGGGATCGTAATTGCCAACGGCAAAGGCCACCGTGTGCGCGTCCACCAACCGATATCCGCCTTCAATTTCCTTCCGCACGCCGCCCACCTCCTGGTAAACCGCCGGCCGGGGCTGCCGGATTTCACCTCCCGTCAGGCTTAAAATCAATTCCCCTCGCGAGTCGATGGCAACTTTGTCCGTACCGTCGAAATGAATTGTGATGGCGTTGGGATCCGCACCCGGCGCAATGGCAAAATCGTATTCCAATTGCCGTTGGTTGCCGTAGTAAACCAGATTGATACCCGGATACAGTTCGCCAACGCGCACCTTGCCAAACATGGACACACCCAACCGCCAGCACGTGCGGTCGTTCCCTTTGAGGTAATTGACTTTGCCGGGCAATTCGGCGTCACCGCAAATTGTTGCCTGTGGGTTGGCGCCGGCAAATTGCATCCGCACGGCGGCGGTTCCGGTGCCGGTTTTGCGAAGCGCAATTTGCGCGCCGGTCGCCGAAACCAGGAATTGGTAGTCATGGCCCCGCGCGACAAATTGCGCCGGCGCCCCGGCCGGCTCCGGCCCGGCTTCAAAGAAAAGCGGCAGATTGGCCGGTACGGCCATGGGTTGCGCCGCCATGGCCGGCAACATCGGCAAACCCACGGCAAGTCCGCAGAGGCCAGTCACCGACAGAATATTTTTCGCAAAACGAATCATTTTAATAGGGCCGGAAAAAGCTAACGCCGAATTGGAACCGGCCAGAGTCACCGTTATATTGATCATGATGGATGGGGATACCGTATTCAAGCCGCAACGGACCGAGTTTGGGGATGTTGATGTGCAAACCCAGCCCCCAGTCGTCATCAAAATTTTGGCCCATAAACGAATAGGCCTTTTGATAGACCGCCCCGACATCGTAGAATAAGGCAAAGCGTACACCGGGCCCGTTGTCCTTTTCAAAAATGGGGATGCTGTATTCCGCCGAGCCGAACCAGAACGTGTCGCCGCCAATCGGTTCATTCGGCACGCCGGCGGGATTGTCAGGATAATAAGTCGGATCGCGCGGCGCAATGTCGCGGAATCTATAACCGCGCAGCGAATAAAGGCCGCCGAGATAATAACGGTCATAAAACGGCACGTCGCCGCCACTCACACTGTCCGCGACTCCGCCGCGCCCGACCATTTCCAATACGTGACCGGCAAAAAGGCCGGGGAAATACCAGGCAGTCTTGGCTTCCAGCTTGTAATACGAGGTGTCCCCCAGACTGAATTCCGGGTCAATCTCCGTCCGCTGGCCATGATTGGGCAGTCGCGTGCTGTTCCGCGTGTCGTACGCCAGCGTGGCGCCGAAACGGTTGTACAAATGATCGCCAGTTTGATCGAGGATGGCCTGCGGCGTATTGGGAGGAATAAGCGGCAGCGGCGGGGGGCCCGGCAGCTCGCCATGATACGGACTGACCAGGTTGATGCCCACGTCTTCAAATGTATAGCTGATACTGCCAATCAGAAAGTCGCTCCCCAGCGCGCGGGTCAGGCTTAAGCGCACCCCCGTCCGGGTTTCGTCGTAAATACTATTCGGACTCTCGAAGTCCAATTGATGCCGGTAAATATCAATGCCCAGCGCCAGCTTGTGGTCCAGAAACCATGGTTCCGTAAATGATAATTCGTAATCCTGACGCTCGGTGCCGAGCTGGACGAACAGCCGGAGCTTCTGGCCGGCGCCGGTAAATGTGGGCGGGTGGAACAGGTCAAAATTGCCCTGCGAAATTTCGGCGTAACCCACCAGCGCGTCCACCGAACTGAAGCCCGCGCCGAGCATGAGATTGCCGGTGTTCTGCTCCTCCACATTCACGACCAAATCCTTGCGCCCGGCAATCGGCGGGTCGGTCGCCTCCGGCCGTGCGTCCACCTTCTCGAAATACTGGAGCCCTTCGAGCCGCTGCTGGCTGATTTTCACGCGCACCATGTCAAACACTTCTCCGGGCGAAATGGCCAGTTCGCGGCGGATGACCTTGTCCTTGGTCTTGTTGTTGCCACGGATGTTGATTTTTTCGACGCGGTACTTCTGCCCTTCCTTGATTTGGAATTCCAGGTCCATCGTGCCCGTTTCCACGTTCGGAATGTACGTGGCGTGCAACGTCGGCCCCCGCGTCACGTCAATATATCCTTTGTTCCCGTAAAAATCCTCGATGGCCTGCGTGTCCTTGTTCAAGCCGTCGGGGGTGAAAATGTTGCCGGTGTCCATCTCCAAACCGTGCGGACCCAGTTTAGTCTTGGAATGTTCAAAATTATGGACGGCCAGCAGGCCGCGACGGATGTCTTCCGTGCTGAACAGTTTGTTGCCGGTGAAGGTGACCGAACCGACTTTGTATTGGCGCCCTTCATAAAGATAGTAGCGGATTACCATCGTATTGGTCGTGGGATGATCAAGCTTCACGTCCTTGATTTCAAAGTCGAGATAGCCGTGGTTGTGGTAAAAATCGGTGAGCGTGTCACGGTCGTCGTCGAAATCATCTTCTTTGAACACGCCGTTGCCCGTCAGCCACGACCACATCCAGTGCCGCTTGGTCTTGAGTTCGCCGCGCAGTTGCCGTTGCGTGAAGGCCGCCGCGCCGATGAAATCAATCTGCTTAATCTTGATTTTGGCCGCTTCGGCGATTTCAAACGTGACGGTGCCGCGACCGGCGTTTTCGTCGATGTTCAAAACATATTTCACCTGGGTGCCGGCCCGGCCGTACTTTTCGTACAGCTTCTTGATCTCCTGGGTGTCGGTAAACAGTTTCTGCTCGTCGATCGGCTCGCCGGTTTTGACCGTGATCTTCTTCTTGATTTTTGACGTGCTGAGTTTTTTGTTGCCCTCAATCTTGATCTCCGTCAGCCGCGGCCGCGCCTGCACCACGTAGGTCAGCACCACGCCCCCGTCCGCCTCCTGCTCCGATGTCACCCGGATGTTGTAAAACTGTCTGGTGGCATAGAGCGACCGGATGTCATCCTCGGTGGCGGTGGGAAAATAAATATCGCCCGCCTTGAGGCGGACGTTGGAACGGACCAGTTGTTCGCTGACGTTTGTCGGCCCGACAAACTTCACGTCCACGCGGTCAATTTTCGGGCCCGTCGGCTGCGCCCACACGACTGACGCGCAGCCGAGCAACAGCCAGAGGCCGAAAAGGCGCGAAATGAATTTCATCGTCTATCGGTCCACCGGTACGTCTTCGTCACTGACTTTGGCTGCGCTTTCAAAACGAGTGTACGGTTTCAAAAAAGTTAAGTTTATGTCGCCCGTCGGGCCGTTGCGCTGCTTGGCAATCAACAGATTCACCGGCAGGCCATCCGGCTCTTCCCCGGCAATCCCGTCTTCGTCGTCGCCGGCGTTCGGCTTGTACAGCAGCCCCACCACATCGGCGTCCTGTTCAATCGCGCCCGATTCCCGCAAATCGGACAGCCGCGGCTTGCGGCTTTTGTCCCGCTCCAATTCGCGGTTCAACTGGCTGAGCACCAGCACCGGCACCTTCAATTCCTTCGCCAGCGCCTTCAGGCCGCTGGAAATGTCCGAAATTTCCTGCTGCCGGTTCTCCTGTGCTCGGCGCGCAGTAGAATGCAACAACTGCAAATAATCAACCACAAAAAGCTTCACTCCGTGCTGCTGCGCCAGCCGCCGCGCCCGCGCCCGCAACTGCAAAATCGACAGCCCCGCCGAATCGTCAATGAACAGCGGCGCATTCGCCAGCCGGCCCGCCGCGCTCGTCAGCTTCGGAAAATCCGACTCGCTCATGAACCCTTCCCGGATGCTCCGCAAATTCACCCGCGCCAGCGAACACATCATGCGTAAGACCAGCGCCTCCGCGCTCATTTCCAGGCTGAATACCGCCACCGGCAGCTTCTGCTCCAGCACCACGTGCTCCGCAATGTTCATCGCCAGCGACGTCTTGCCCATGCTCGGCCGCGCGGCAATGACAATCATTTCACTCCCGTGCAAACCGTCCGTCATCCGGTCCAGGTCGGCAAAGCCCGTCGCCAGCCCGTTCAGGGTGCCCTTGCGGCTGAAATAATTTTCAATCGTCCCGATGGCCTTGCCCACCAGTTCCTTCGTGGACAGCACGCTGCTTTGCGCGCGCGATTCGCTGATCCGCAGTATATCGCGCTCCACCTCGTCCATCAGCGCGTCCACCTCGCCCTCGTAATCATAAACCCGCCCGACGACGTCCGTGCAGGTGGAAATCATTTTCCGCAGCACGAATTTTTCCTGAACAATGTCGAGATAATAGGAAAGGTTCGCCGCGCTCGGCACGGAATCCTGGAGCTGCGCCAGGTAGGCAATGCCGCCAACCTGTTCCAGAAGCTGTTTGTCCTTGAGGCGTTGTTGAACAGTGATGACGTCAATCGGCATCCGTTCGTTGAACATGGTCACCAGCGTCTCGTAAATTGTCTGGTGCCGCAGGTCGTAGAAAAAGTCCTGGCCGCTGTCCTTGAATTTTTCGATGCATTCGCCCACACATTCGTTCGGCGACAGCAACGCGCAGCCCAGCACGCCCTGCTCGGCCTCCGGCGAATGCGGCGGCAGCCGGTCCACCATTGCGGATTGTGGATTGCGGATTGCGGATTTTTGGCGCCGCGTTTTCTTTAAATCGGCACCTGTCCCGGCGGCTTCGGAAACGGAATCAATCATGCGACAATAAAGCGAAAAATTCTTCGGTTAATCAAAATGGACTTGTTGAATCTTAGTGACACGTTCTTCACAACGAAGGGAAAATGCCTTACTGGCTTCGATTGTCACCTGAAAAATAATTGACGTACGCAGGCCGGACATTTGCTGCCTGGGAGTGCCGGCGTCCCGCCGGCTTGGTTTGCTTTCCAATCCGTGGCATGTTTGCCGGTGAGACACCGGCGCTCCCGGAAAAACACGCGAAACCGATCAGTAGTGCCGTGGTTTATCTCGGAGCGCGGATTGTCCTCAATCCGCAGCGGCTAAATTAGTCGGAAATACTGCGAGTTGGGACAACTCGCGCTCCGCCAAACCAGTCGAATTTTAAATCAGAACACTGCCAACCGGTCGCCTTCCTTGACTCGCTGATAACACCCATTAAACTTTGGGCGCTTTGGAGATAAATCGCAAACCATCATTGCTCGTTGTTTTCCTGACGGTCTTCATTGACCTCATTGGTTTCGGCATCGTCGTGCCGCTGGTGCCGATATACAGCCGGCATTACGGCGCCGGCGGCTTCGTCATCGGCACCATCATCGCCGCGTTCTCGGCCATGCAATTTTTCTTCTCCCCGATTTGGGGACGACTCTCCGACCATCACGGACGCCGTCCCATCCTGCTCATCAGCACCGCCGGCGCGGCGTTGTCTTACGTCCTGTTCGCCGTCGGCTCCGGTTTCGAAAATCACACCGCCGCACTCTGGGCGTTGCTCGTGTCCCGCGTCTTCGCCGGCGCCTGCGGCGGCAATATCACTGTCGCCCAGGCTTATATCGCCGACATCACGCCGCCGGAAAACCGCTCAAAGCGGATGGGCCTCATCGGTATGGCCTTCGGCCTCGGATTTATCTTCGGCCCGGCGTTGAGCGGCATCGCGCTGAAATTGTTCGGCGCCACCGGTCCGGGCTGGACGGCCGCGGCACTTTGCGCGGCGAATTTTTTCCTCGCGTTTTGCATCCTCGCCGAAAGTTTGAAGCCGGGTTCCGGCCAGGCGACCCGGCGCCCGCATTTTGCCCAATGGGGGCACACACTGGCCCAGCCGAAAATCGGGCTGCTGATCCTGATTTTTTTCCTGGCGACTTTCGCGTTCAGTTGTTTTGAAAGCACCCTGCCGTTGCTCGTCAGCGACAATTTCAATCTCGGCATCACGGTGGACGAAACCAAACCCGCCATGACGGTCATCTCCCTGTTTGTGTTTTGCGGCATCATTGGCGCGTTCATCCAGGGCGGGGCCATCGGCCGGCTGGTCAAAATGTTCGGCGAACCCAAACTGATTTCACTGAGCCTGTTCCTGACCGGCATCAGCCTGATTCTCCTGCCGTTCATCAAAGGCGACGGACAGCTCAAGTGGCTGGCAGTCCTTCGCGCGACCGACTGGCAGTGGATTAAAATGCTGTTGGCGCTGGCGCTGCTGGCGGTGGGTTCTGCCCTGACACGACCGCCCCTTTTCGGAATGCTTTCCAACCTCGCGCCCGCAAACGAACAGGGCGCGACCATCGGCGTGGCCCAAAGCGCCGGGGCCTTGGCGCGCATCATCGGCCCATTGTTCGCCGCGACCCTTTACCTGCGCATCGCGCCCCTGCCCTACGTCGCTTGCGGGGCGCTGGCCATCGTTGCCGGCCTGTTGACATGGCAACGCCTGTGCGGAAAGCACGAACCTGCCGCCATCGCCGGAACTCAACCGCAATAATTTGGTAGGGCGACGCTGCGGCGTCGCCGGGCGGAGCGGCAGCTCCGCCCCACCGGGGAAACTCACCGCAAAAAAATTTCCGCCGCCGAATCCGCGAAACGCAATCCCCGCGACGTGAGCCGGAATTGTTGTTCGTCGCGCGCCGCCCAGCCGCGTTCCACGAGCTGGTTCATTTCCGACGACCACCCGTCGCGCAAATCGAAATCCGTCACACGCCGGAATTCTGCAAACGGCCAGCCCGCCGTCATCCGCAGACCAAACGCCGCGGTCTCGCCGGCCCGTCTCAACGGCGGCAATTCCTCGCGCGATTCGATGGCGCGTTTCCCCTGCTCCAGTTGCTCGCAATAAAGCGGCGTGTTCGACCAGTTCTTTGTCCGCACGCCGCGCACGTAACTCGTCGCGCTCGGCCCCAGCCCGTAAAACGAACCGCCGCGCCAGTAATTCACGTTGTGACGGCAGGCCCGATAAGGAATTTCAGCGCCTCTCGCCCAGTCCCTCTCCCCGTTTGGCGGGGAGAGGGTGGCCACCGGCCAAGTGAGGGGTTTGTCTTTGGCAAAGTTGGCCACCTCATATTGCTGAAATCCCGCCGCCGTGGCCTGCTCGACGAGCGCCTCGTACATGTCGCACGCCAGGTCCTCGTTCACGTCAAATTTGCCGGCCTTGAGCTGCGCAAACAACGGCGTGTCGTCCTCGTAAATGACTTCGTAGGTGGACAAATGCTCGCTGCCGAACGCCAGCGCCTCGGCCAGCGTCGCCCGCCAGATGTCCATGGTCTGGCCGGGAATCGCGAACATCAGGTCAATGTTCAAATTGTCAAAACCGGCCCGGCGCAGGATGTCGAACGACTTGAAAACCATGTCCCGCGTGTGAATCCGGCCCAGCCGGTCGAGCAACGCCTCGTCGAGCGATTGCACACCCATCGAAACGCGGTTCACGCCGAAATCGCGGAGCAATTTCGCCTTGTCGGGCGACACCGTGGCGGGATTGCATTCCACGGTGAATTCCTCCGCGCCCAGCAGGTGCAATCGTTCCAGGGCGCGGAGAATCTGTTCCCACTGGCGCAGGTTGAGCAGCGACGGCGTGCCGCCGCCGAAGAAAATCGTGCGCGGCTTCAGGTCATGCGCCACCAGTTCCAGTTCGCGGACGAGCGCGGCGACGTAGCGGTTGATGAGGTCGCCGCCGGACGGTTCGGAATAAAAGGCGCAGTAAGCGCACTTCTGCGCACAGAACGGGACGTGAAGGTAAAGGCTTTCGATGGGGGTCGTAACGCAACCGGCCATGAAGTAATACTACGCCCTTCGTTCATGGCTGGCGAACGAAAATCTCCCGCCTGGCGGGATCCGCTTCGCTGACATCCGGCGTTACGTCGGATTCACGCGCTGGACATTTTGAGCTTTCAGTCCTTTGTCGCTGGGGACAACGTCGAAGGATACTTCGTCGCCTTCATTCAAGGTTTTGAAGCCCGCCCCCATGATGGACGTGTGATGCACGAATACGTCCTGCCCGGAATCCTGGGCGATAAAGCCAAACCCTTTCTTGTTGTCGAACCACTTGACTTTGCCACTGGCCATAATTGTCTCCTGAATTTTTGAGGCCCGCCCCTAAAGCAAAAATGACACGACCGGAAATCAGCCGTGCCAAAATTACTTTTCAAAAACGCTCATGCCTCAATTCGGCGCCATCTTAATGCCCTTCAGCCCAAAGTCAAGCGCTAGTTTCTGTCTGGTTGCAAACCGGTTGTGCACCGGTTGCCACCCCGCCAGCCCCGTGCTACACCTGCAACGCCTGATTCAAAAGCTCCGGCAGATAGTTGACGATGGCCGCTTCGCCGACCACCAGCGTGGCGCCGGCTTTTTGCGCGGCGGCCTGCAATTCCGCCGCCTGTTCGCCGGCAAAGGCAATGACGGGAAGATGTTCAGTGGTGGGGTCCGCCCGCAACGCGGCAATGGCCTGGACCACGTCGCCGCGTTTCGATTCCAGGTCCAACACCGCCAGCATGGGCCCGTCACTTTGCGCGCTGGTCAGGAGCGCCGGCAGATCGTTGACGGTCTGGACGCGATAATTCAGGTCCTGCAGCCGGTTCACCAACTGGCTGCCCGGCAGCAATCTCTCGTAAAACACCAGCGCGAGCGGTTGCGTCATGCTTTCAGGATGAGACAGGTTCCGGGAAAATGCAAAAGGAATCGCGCCGGTTGATGTTTAACCGCCAAGACGCCAAGACATACCGCCGGTCGTCCGTTTTTCAATTCGGCGTTCGGCGTTCGGCGTTCGATGTTGAATGTTGAATGGTCGTTTTGGACTTCAACTTCTGGCCAAGAGTCTCCCTCTCCGCGCCGGGGTGAGGGCCGGGGCGAGGTGCTTTTCAACCGCTGATAACCGCTGATACTGAAAACTGAACCCTGAAAACTTGAAACTCATTTTCTTCATTCTGGATTCTGAATTCTGGCTCCAGACTTCAGCCTTTAGACTTGGCTTCAATCATCGGCAAATTCGGCGGCACAGACCAACTCTGCAACGCTGTCAACTGACCCTTTCACTTTCAGTTTCAAAGTCTAACAATCTGATAAATACATGAATGATTGAGGGGGACGAGCAGCAGGACAAAGATAATCAAACGCTAATGGCTTGGAATACCGTTTGGATGTCCGAAACAAGATGTCCAAGATTATCAAGACCGATATTTAAATGAAGCGCCTGGACGTTGGCTCCCGGAACGAGTTCGATTCACGATTGCCCACGAACTTAGCCATACTTTGTTATATGACTCAATTGGGGATCAGCCGAAAGCCAAATTTTACGTGGATCATCACACAATTTTTAGAGCTTTGGAGCGGACGTGCGAAATCGCTGCCGGCCACATTTTATTTCCAACTAGGATGGTTCGTGCCGAAGCACAAAAGGTTAGTCTGTTTGACCCTGACGCTCTCCGATCACTTTCGCAGAAGGCAGTAGTATCAGCTTCAGCTACAGTTCAAAGAATGGGAGAACTGGGATCATTATTGGGTGGTTTGGGAGCATTTGCATACATTATGGAGAAAAACGGTCGAGAAGAGATAATCTCCTTTGTGGCGCACGCAGCCGTGCGCCCGGTTTTTCAGAATGCACGTGCTGGCCAGTTAGCTTCGACTTTCCTGAAACGCGCAACAGAGCAATTTGCGGTAATGGGGGGTGACAAATATGCGGAAGTTGTTGAATTCCCAAAACAACCACAACCATTTCGTTTTTTTGAGTTTCGTTGCGAGACCCCCATGAGCCGAGGTGGACACCGTGGTTATTTTATTACGGCACGACTTCTGACACAACACCGCGAATCTAATGAGGCAGATGAGACGGAGAAAGGGTCGCCCATTAGCGTGGGCGGTCAATAGCGAAAAAGCGTCTTCAGCAAACTCCGACTTGCATTGCGAGTAGGTACCCAACTCACACGCGATGATCTTCACGGACGATTTTGCGGAAACCGCCGAAATAACAGCAAAGGCCAAAGGCTAAATGCTAAGTGCTAAAGTTTCGACTTCAGCCTTTAGCTTTCAGCATTCAGACTTCCCTTAAACTCTGTGGTCCTCTCGCACAATTTTTCTAAATCCTCCCGACAAACTTGGCTGCCAGTTCTTGGGTTTCTTGTGCTCTTTTAAGCGGTCCAACTGGCCGATTTCTTTCAGGCGCGCGTAAATCAATTGCCAGGCGCAGGGGCGGTCGGGACTGACTTCGCATCGGTCCTCTCGGGAACCGCTGCATGGGCCGTTCAACATGTGCTTCGCACAACGCGTGATGGGACAGATGCCGCCGTAGAGATGCAGCACGCATTCGCCGCAGGCGGCGCATTTTTCCGTCCAGACGCCCCGTTCCTCCAGAATGCCAATGAACGAGGTGTTCAGCCCGGCATAGACGGGTTTGTTGCTGTATCGCTCGGCGATGGCCTGCACGCCGGCGCCGCAGCCGACGGACAGCACAGCGTCGTTATTCTTGATGGCTTCGGCGGCCTGTTCGAGAAAGACGTTGTCGCACTGGCGTTCGATGGTGAGTTCCTCGACTTCCAGCGGGCGGCCTTTCAATTTGGCCGCCATGCGCAGGGCGGAGGCGATGATGCCGACTTCGCGCTGGCCGCCGGCCAGACAAACGGTCACGCAGGTGCCGCAGCCGAGCAGGAGCACCTTCCGGTGTTTTTCGACGATGTCCAGCAGTTCGGGGATGTTTTTTCTTTGTGCGACGATCATAATAAGTGGTTGAAGGTTGAGGGTTGAGGGTTGAGAGAAAAATCTCCGTTCCCTTCGTTCCCTTCTGTGAAAATGGGGCATTGTAGAACTTCCGTCTTCGCAGTGCTCCGCCGGGACGAGCCGCCGTCCGGGTTTTTGTGTGTTTCGTGGTTCATCAACTTTGCTTTTCAGTTCATTTTTCCATTGGATTCAGAACTTCAGCCTTTAGCCTTTGGCCTTCGGCCTTCCTTAATGGGCTTGGTCCCAGTTTGCGTATCGTTTCCACCATGTCGGTGATGATGTCCGCCAGGGGCCGGCCCATGGCGGCGGAAATGTTGACCATGCGGAGGCGTTCCCTTTCGATGCCGATTTCCTCGAGCATGTCGCGGGTGTAATTGACCCGGCGTTTGGCGCAGAGGTTGCCTTCCACGAAATGGCAGCCGCCTTCCAGACAGCCCGCCACCAGCACGCCGTCCGCGCCTTGCTCCAGCGCTTTCATGAAGTATTCGGTCTCCAGCCGGCCGGTGCAGGGGGTGCGGATGATGCGCACATTGGGCGGATACTGGATGCGCATGACCCCCGCCAGGTCCGCTGACGAATAGGCGCAATAGTGGCAGCAAAAGGCCAGGATCTTGGGTTCAAAAGCGTCAGAGTTCATAAGTCGATTCGTAGCCGCCGACGTGAGTCGGCGCCAAATTCCATTCCGTGAAGAATGCGCGGACTGACGTCCGCGGCTACAAGGTTAAAAAAACGGTTAGTTATCATTTTAGGCTGGGGCCATTATTTTGATGCCGGTCCGGGGCTTGGCGGCGCCGTTGCCGTTGCCGTTGTGGCCGTTTCCGCCGTTGGCGAACAGTTGCTTGATCATCACCTCAAACTGGTCGGTCTCGAAATGATGCAACTGGATGGCGCGGGCCGGACATTCGGCGGCGCAGATGCCGCAGCCCATGCACTTGGCGGCTTCGATCTGCCCCTTGCCGTCCTTGTTGCAGTAAGGCGCGGAATACGGACAGACCGTCACGCAGGTCATGCAGGAGATGCACTTCTGCTGGTCCACGTAGGAAACCTGGGCGCTGACGTCGAGCTCGGTCTTGGACAGCACGGTGGCCGCGCGGGCGGCGGCGGCGCGCGCCTGCGAAATATTTTCGTCAATAAACTTTGGCGAATGCGCCAGGCCGCACAGGAAGATGCCTTCGGTGGTGAAATCCACCGGGCGCAGTTTCATGTGGGCTTCCACGTAGAAACCGTCGGCGTTAAGCGGCACCTTGAGCATGTCCGAGATGCGCTTGTTGTTCGGCAAATCCACTTCCACGCCGGTGCTGAGCACGACGTTGCCGGCCTCGATCTCGAGCACGTCGGGGAGGTCGGGGCTTTTGAGAGTGACGACCAGGCCGTTGTTGTCGGTCACCTGCGGCGGCGCGTCGGGCGTGTAACGGATGAAGACCACCCCGGCTTCGCGCACCCGCTGATAATAAATTTCCCGGAAGCCGTAGGTCCGGACGTCGCGGTAAAGCACATAGACGTTGGCGTTCGGGTCGCGTTGCTTGATGTCGAGCGCGTTCTTGACGGCCATCGAGCAGCAAATGCGGCTGCAATAAGGATGTTTCTCGTTGCGTGACCCGACGCACTGGATCATGACGACGTTCTGGCCTTTCGCCGGCCAGGTCTTCTCGTGCAATTGTTTTTCCAGTTCCACCTGCGTCAGAACGCGGTCGGATTTGCCGTATAAAAAGTCGGTGGTTTTGGCCGCCTGCGCTCCCGTGGCCACGATGATGGCGCCGCCGGTGACTTCAAAGCTCGTGCCGCCCTTGGCGAGCGCCACGTGGAACTTGCCGATGTGGCCGGTGATGCCGGTGATTTCGGCTTCCAGGTAAGATTTGATATGCGGATGTCTCTGGACCCGGTCAATGAGACCGCGGGTGAAGGCGGCGATGTCGTCGTGCTCGAAGGTGCGATGAATATCGTGGAGCGTCCCGCCCAGACGGTCGGATTGCTCGATCAGATGGACGTTGAAACCCTGGTCGGCGAGCGCCAGCGCGGCGGTCATGCCGCTCAATCCGCCGCCAATGACAATGCCGGTCTGGTCCACCTGCAACGTTCCGCCTTCCAGCGGCGACAGCGTGCGGGCGCGGGCGATGGCCATTTTGACGAGATCCACTGCCTTGTCGGTGGCGGATTGCGGCGCGGCGGAATGCACCCACGAGCATTGGTCGCGGATATTGGCCATTTCGAAGAGATACGGATTCAGCCCGGCTTCGCGCAACGTTTCGCGGAACAGCGGCTCGTGCGTGCGCGGCGTGCAGGAAGCGACGACGATGCGGTTGAGCCGGTGTTGATGAATCATGTCCTTGATGTTGGACAAGCTGGTGTCGGAACAGGTGAACATGGTGTGGTTCGCCAGCACCACGTCCGGCTCGTGCTCGATGCGTTTGACCACCGACTCGACGTCCACGACCGACGCGATGTTCATGCCGCAATGGCAGACAAAGACGCCGAGGCGTGGCGATTCATCGGCGACATCATGTTCGGTGGGATAACTCTTTTTGGTGACGAGCGTGTTGCGCGCCGGCGCGAGCAATTCCATGGCCATGGACGCCGCGGCGCTGGCCTGGGTGACGGTCTCGGGAATGTCCTTGGGTTCCTGCGCCGCGCCGCCGACGAATACGCCGGGCCGCGAAGTGGACAACGGCAGGAGCCGGTCGGTTTCGCAAAAGCCGAAGCCGTTGAGCTTGATGCCGAGGCGTGAGGCCAGTTCCGCCAGACCGTGCGGCGGTTCCATGCCCACGGACAGGACGACCAGGTCGAAATCCCTTTGTTGCAGCCGGCTGTTTTCGTCAATGTACGAAACGCGCAGGTCCTTGCTGCCGGGCACCTGGACGATGCGCGACGGGATGCTCTTGAGATAATGGATGTGTTTCTGCGCCCGGGCGCGCTCGTAATACTGGTCGAAATCCTTGCCGTGGGCGCGGATGTCCATGTAGAAAATCGTCGCGTCCAAATCATGCACGTGGTCGCCGGCAACGAGCGCCTGTTTGGTGGCCATCATGCAGCAAATCGAGGAGCAATATTCGTTGCCGCACGACGAATCGCGCGAGCCGACGCATTGGATCCAGCCGATGCGTCTGGCCTCGCGGCCGTCGGACAGGCGGACGACGTGGCCTTCGAACGGGCCGGCGGCGGAAAGCATCCGTTCAAACTGGACGCTGGTGACGACGTTATCGTAGCGGCCGTAACCGAATTCACCCTTGCGCCGGGCATCGAACTCCTTGAAGCCGGGAGTCAGGATGACCGAACCCACCTCGAGCTGGACCGTCTGCTCGCGCATGGCGTGGTCGATGGCGTGTTGCTTGCAGGTTTCGACGCAGCGGTTGCATTCCGAGCACAGCGCGCAATTCAGGCAGCGTTCGGCTTCCGCGAGCGCCTCTTCCTCGGTCAGCCCTTTTTCGACCTCGTCAAAATTGTTCACGCGACTGGCCGGGGCCAGTTCCCCGGCATGGGGCCGGGACTTTTTCTCCACCTTGTCGAGCGTGGGCAGAAACGCCGGCGGAAGCGGGCGGAGTGAATCCTCGAACCGGCCGCCCAACAAATCCTTGCCCTTCAAATAGCGCTCGATGGATTCGGCGACGCGTTTGCCGGCGGCCACGGCGTCAATGACGGTCGCCGGACCCGAGGCGTTGTCGCCGCCGGCAAAAATGCCGGGCACGGAAGTCTGGCCGGTGACCTTGTCGGCCTTGAAACAGCCGCGTTCGTTCTGCACGGTGATGTGGCTGACCAATTCCTCGTCCACCGCCTGGCCGATGGCGACGATAATCTGGTCGGCTTCGACCGTGGCGAGGTCGTTTTCGTCGAAGGCCGGATTGAACCGTTTATTTTCGTCGAAAACGCGGGTGCAACGTTTGAGTTCGATGCCGGTGACGGAACCGTTGCCGAGAATGCGTTTGGGGCCCCAGCCGTCGCGAATCCTGATATTTTCGGCGAGCGTGGCTTCGATTTCCTCCTTGTAAGCGGGCATTTCGTGCCGCTGTTCGAGGCAGATCATTTCCACCTGCTTCGCGCCGAGGCGCAAGGCGGTGCGGGCCACGTCCACGGCCACGTTGCCGCCGCCAATGACCAGCACGCGATTCTTGACCGCGGGCTTTTGGGCGGAAGCGGCCTGACGCAGAAATTCCACGCCGTGCGACACGCCGGATTTGTCCTCGCCTTCCACGCGGAGCTTACGGCTCTTCTGCGCGCCGGCGGAGATGAACACGGCGGCGAAATCCTTCTGGAGCGTGGCGAACGTGACGTCCTTGCCGACGCGGCAATCGTAAACGAACTTCACGCCCTTGCGCCGGATGACTTCGATTTCGTGATCGAGCACCCGTTTGGGCAGGCGATACTCGGGAATGCCGTAGCGCAACATACCGCCGGCGGCAGGCATGGCTTCATAGACCGTGACGGCAAAACCGGCATCGGCCAGGTCGTTGGCCGCGGTGAGTCCGGCGGGGCCGCCGCCGATGATGGCCACCTTTTTCGCGTCCGGCGCGGGCGTTTTTTCCTCCGGCAACTCGAGTTTGCCCGCGGCCAGCATTTCCATTTCCTTGTCCGACGCGAACCGTTTGAGCAGGCGGATGGCGATGGGGTCGTCGGCCTTGCCCCGGGTGCATTCGGCCTCGCAGGGATGGGTGCAGATGCGGCCGCAGATGGCCGAGAGGGGATTGCGCTGGCGGATGAGGGCGACGGCCTTGAGATATTCCTTTTGCTTGATGAGCTGGACGTAGCCCTGGACGTTGACGCGGGCCGGGCACGTCATTTTACAGGGCGAATGGCCGTTCTTGAGGATGCCGAAAATGTTCGGCGTGGCCTGGGCGTAAAGTTTGGCGATGCCCTTGCGGGTGCCGAGACAGCGGTTGAACTCGTCCGGAATGTCCACCGGACAAACCTGCGTGCATTCGCTGCAACCGGTGCATTTGTCCTCGATGACATAGCGCGGATGCCGTTTGACCGTGGCGGTGAAATGGCCGGGCTCGCCCTCCAGATTGATCAATTCCGACAGGGTCAGGATTTCGATGTTCAGGTTCCGGGCGCATTCGACGAACTTGGGCGAGCCGATGCAGGTGGCGCAGTCGCCAGTCGGAAACGTCTTGTCGAGGTGCGCCATCATGCCGCCGATGGCGGCGTCGCGCTCGACGAGATAGACCTTGAAGCCGCTGTTGGCGAGGTCGAGGGAGGCCTGGACGCCGGCGATGCCGCCGCCTTGCACCAGCACCGCGCCGATTTTTTTGCCGTCTTTATTGCTCATTTTTTCTCAACCGTCATTGTCGGAGGGGCGAGTTACACGAGCCCCCATTTTCAGCAAATTCATCAGTCAGGGGCTCGCAGAGCTCGCCCCTCCGATAGTTTTGAGACCGTCTCGGCAACGCGTCCCTACCTATACCAAAACTTTTTTTGTTTGATTCTCTACACATTTCAAAACGTTTGTGGCCGGGACCATCAATTTTTCGAACCCGAGTTCGCCGGGGCCGATGCCGAGGCAAAGGCCGAGGAGCTGGGTGATATAGACAATCGGGATTTGATAATTCTTCCCGGTCTGCTTGTTGATGTCCTGCTGCCGCAAATCGAGATTGACCTGGCACATGGGGCAACTGACAGCGATGCAGTCGGCGCCCACGCTGGCCGCCATGTCGATGATGGAACCGGTGAGTTCGACCACCACGTCCGTGCGCGACAGCGACAGCCCGCCGCCGCAACATTCGACCTTGCACGGCCATTCCAGGCTCGTGCCGCCCATCGCGGTCACCAGCCGGTCGAGCGACGTGGGATTTTCTGGGTCATCGAATTTCACAACCTTGGGCGGACGGACGAGCAGACAGCCGTAGTAGCAGGCCACCTTGAGTCCGTTCAGCGGACGTTTGACAGCGCGCTTGATGGCCGGCAGTCCGACGTCTTCGAGCAGCACTTCGAGCAAATGCCGGACCTTGACCGAACCGTCGTAATCGCGGTCCAGCGCATCGCGGACGCCCTGGCGGATGTCTGAATGAGCCGCGATTTCGTGGTTGGCCACCTTCATGCGGTTGTAGCAGGCGGCGCAATTGACCATCATGTCCAGCTTCAGGTCCTGGACCTTGGTGAGATTGGCGGCGGGCAGGGACACGGCGAGCAGGCGGTCGGTCTGGTGCCCGGCGGTGGCGCCGCAGCAGGTCCAGCCCTTGGGTTCAACCAGATCAATTCCCAGCGCGCGGGCGACGGCCAGGGTGGACTGGTGCATGTCGCGGGCCGTGGATTCAGCCGAGCATCCGGGATAATACGCGTATTTCATGCTCCGGCCTCCTTGCGCTCGTTGACTTTTTTGAAAATGCGTTTCACGGTCTTCCGGTCGCCGCCGCGGGGCGGCAGCAGCGCGATTTTGCCCTTCTTCAGCATGGCCGGGAATTTTTCCGTGTCGTCCATGAACTTGCGCGTGCCGATTTTGTAGGCGGTGATCATGCCGATTTCGTAGGAACGGCCGAAGGTCTGGACCGTTTTCAAAAAGGCGCGATTGAACAGCGGCACATTGCCTTTCTGTTTCGAGGCCCCCCGGGCCAGGGCCAGTTTGCGCAACGCGTCGATGACTGCCGCCACGTCAATGCCCATCGGGCAGCGGGCGGAACAGGTCTCGCACGAGGCGCACATCCACACGAGGTCGCTTCCCAGCAATTCGTTGCCGGCGCCCAGATGCAATTGCCGCATGATTTCCGACGGGCGCGACTTCGTGAGTTTGGCCACCGGACAACCGCTGGAACATTTCTTGCATTGGAAGCAGACACTGATATCCACGCCGGAAATTTCCTCGACGGCTTTCCTCAGTGAACCGTTTTTCTTTTTCGATATGGTTATCACCGTGATTGCCTTTCGTGACGCCATCCGGTTCCGATGGAGTGTAAAAATTTCACCGATCGCAGGAATTGTGGAGCGCCGATATTCTCGGACCAGTACTCGATATGATCTCCCTCTCCGCCAACGAAGTTGGGGGAGAGGGCCGGGGAGAGGTGGCACGTTTTAAAAAATCCCCTCTCCCTGACCCTCTCCCCGCGCTGCGCTGCGGGGCGAGGGGAATGCCCGCGCTCCGTTGCGATCTTGATGGTTGAATTTATTTGCATTTGGCGTTTGCTATTTCGCGGCCAGCGCGGCCTCGGCTTCGGCTTCATCGGCTTCAACCAGTTCACCGGCCATCACGTCGTCGGTGTCCTCGACGGCGATGGCCTTGATGTTGCCGGGAATGACTTTGCGATAGACCTGGCACGGCTTGAACCGTTTGCCGTTCACGGTCAAAAGCTGTTGGACGGTGATGCCGAAAAGTTTCTGGTTTTCCTCGAGGTACGGCTGGATCAATTCCCAGTCGTTGTCAGTCAGCTTGGCGAATTTGCCGCCGTTCAACTGCTGGTCCACCATGGTCTTGTTGGGGTCGCGGACAAAAATCGCGCCGCCTGACGCCAGCGAGAACAAATTGCTGCCCGGATACGGATCGCGCAGGGAAACCAGGTTCCCTGCGTCGTCGAATTTGACGCCATTCAAAATCACGAACCCGCCGCCGCGGTTCGGGTCGCCGGCCATGAAAGATTCGGCGAGGAAATCGAGGCAGGTGCCATTGATGACCACGCGGGGTTTGCCGACGGAATTGATGAGCGGCCGGCCGGCGGCGTTGCCGAGCACATAGACCACGCCGCCCTTGGCGCCGTACAGGAACGTCTGGCCGACGTCGCCGTGGACGACCATTTTTCCCTCTTTGATGATCTGGCCCAACTGGTCCTGGGCGTTGCCATGCACGGTGATGGTCAGGCCGTCGATGCCCGAACCCAGATAATCGCCGCTGCTGCCGTAAACCTCGATGGTGACATCGGCGGTTTCCGGGCCGAGACCGCAGCCGAGGTAACGCTGGCCGATACAATTGAAGCTGATGAAATGCCGCCAGCCCTTCATGAACGCATCCACCAGCAGTTCCGCGTCGCAGTTGCTGCCTTCCGGCGCAAAATTCGCGGCGTCGATGGCCAGCGTGGTCTCGCCTTCCTGCGGCGGGCGCAGATTGCCGCGCGTCGCAAAATCAATGAGCCGGAACGCGCTCTTGACGGTGTCTTTTGAACCGATGTTGGGAAGGCAGCCGAACAACCGGTTCAATTCCGTGTGGAGAACATGCAGGACATGGCTGCGTTTTTTGGCGCCGGTCGAGTAACGCCGGTCGTTGAGCAGCGTGAGGGCCTCAATGACCGTGGCGGTCCGGGCGGGGTCCTTGGCCGCATCCACCATCTGCCGGCACGCGGCGCGGAATTCGTCAAAGCTCCATTTCGGGAGCTGGTCACGCATCCATTCGAAGGCCGTCATGCTGGTGCCGGCGGCCAATTTCTCGTTGATATCGTGGGAGCCGACGTGAGGAGGCTCTGACCTGGTAAAATCGCACGATTCAGTTCCGCCGGGCATGGGGACCGGTTTGCCGAATTTGTCCGTGCAGGAAATCCGGATTTTGCCGGCCGGATTTTTTTGCAGATTAAAAATAAACGCGCCGCCGTCGTCGTGGCTGCCGCCGCGCGCGTTCCAGTAGCGGTCGGCCACGGGGCAGATGCGCGGGTCATCCTTCGACAGGCTGTGGAGCGTGGCGTCGATGGCCTGTTTTTCCGAGGCGATCAGGCCCACCTGGACTTCGCCGTCGCAGAAGGCAAACACCTGGGGCCGGAGCATCGCGGTGTCGGTGATGCCCATCAACTGGAATTGCCGCTGGCGGGCGAGGTTGCGGGCGATGATGAAAAACCACGGGCCATCGGGCGAGCCGTGGATGTGGGTGGCCTGGATGGCGCGGTAAATCTTCTGCTTTTCCGGTTCGAGCCGGTCGAAGTCCAGTTCCGTGGTGGGCGCGAGCGCCTCGATGATGTGTTCCAGCGGATAATGATAGGTGCGGGTGAGCAGGTCGAACAACAGCGCGGACACCTCGGTATCGGTGAGAAACTGCGGATAGATGTGGCGCTGCTTGAGATATTCGGTCACCGAATGGTAATTGGCGAAGTCGCCGTTGTGCACCAGCGCCATGTCAATGGCCGCAAATGGGTGGGCGCCGCCCGGATGCCAGACGCGGCCCTTGGTGGGGAACCGCTGGTGGGCAATCCATTCGTGGGCGCACAGCTCCTCAATCTTGTAATACTTGACGATGGCCTCGGCGTATCCGACCACCTTGAGAATCATGATGTCCTTGCCGTGCGACAGCACGAAAGCCCGTTTCTCGCCCAGCGACGCGTAATATTTCTGGTTGAGGTTGAAACTGTTCTGGCTGATGAATTCGTCCTCCGCCTCGCTGCGCTCGAGTTTTTCCAGGTGATTCTTCGCAATGAACTCATCGAGCACCTGTTTCTTGACGCGGACAAAATAGCGGCAGACATCGGGCGGCAACACTTCCAAGCCGGGGACGGATTTCCAGTCGTCCACCTTGTCGAGCTGCGCGGACGCGGCGATGTCGAAGAACGGCTTGATGAACTGCGCCTCAATTTCCGGGCGCACCTGCGTGTCAATGAACGCCACGTGCAGCAGGTAATGACTGTCCAGCACCTCACGGCTGACACCGAGCTGCGCCGGGACAAGTCCCACCGCCGCGATGCCGCCGCCTTTTCCGTTCCCGCGATTGTGCATCTGGCGCGACGGTTCGTAAATGTGCCGGCCGGCGACCGGTTCGCTGCAACAGAAACCGACCACGCCGCAACCGCCCTCCTCCGCTTCCTTTTTCATAAGCGAAGAATAGTTGACGCTGTCCGCCAGCCGTTTCCGTGAATCGGCCAGCCGTTGTATCAATTCACTGTTCATTTTTTTGCCGGCACGTCGTTGGTGTAATCCAGATGCATCAAAAGGTCGGTGCGGCCGCGCAATTCGGCGACGCTGCGCAGGCCGAGGCGCTGCAAAATTCCGACCAGCGTCTTGCGCCAGGCGCTGTAAAGGTTGACCAGCCGCTGGGTGCCCCAGTCCAAATCCATTTTGCCGCAAAGCTCGGGGTCGGTGGTGGCGATGCCGCGCGGGCAACCGCGTCCGCTCGCGCACAGACTGCACCGCACGCAGCCCAGCGCCACCAGCTCGGCGGTGCCGATGACCACGCCGTCGGCGCCCAGAGCGATGGCCTTGGCGATGTCGTAAGCCGAGCGGATGCCGCCGCTGGCGATGAGCGTGACCTTGTCGCGGACGCCTTCGGCGGCGAGAAATTGGTGGACCTTGCCGATGGCGTATTCGATGGGCATGGCGATGTTCTTCTTGGCGATGTCCGGCGCCGCGCCGGTGCCGCCGTAGCCGCCGTCAATGTGGACGATGTGCGTGCCGGCGGAATAACTGCCCACAGCCACCATGTCCACATCCGTCGGCGTGGACACCTTCGTTGAAATCAAGGCGCGACGGTTCACGTGCTTGATCCAATCAATGTGTTTCATGTGGTCTTCGATGGAATAGACGCTATGAAACGGGAACGGTGAAAACAGCGAGATGCCGAGGACGGTCTCGCGCATGCGGGCGACGGCGGGCGTGTTTTTATCGCCGAGCAAATGGCCGCCGAGGCCGGGCTTGGCGCCCTGGGCATATTTGAATTCGACAATCGGCACGCGCTGGATGGTTTCCTCGCGCACGCCGAAAAGGCCGGTGGCGACCTGTGTGATGACGTGGTCGTCGTAGGGCCGCATGCGTTCCATGTAGCCGCCTTCGCCGGTGCAGGTGAACGTGTTCCACGCCACAGCGGCGCGGGCTTTGGACAACTGGGTCACGTTGCTGACCGAGCCGAACGACATGCCGCCGCCATACCAGGGCACGTCAATTTTGACTTCGGGGCGGCCGTCCTTGCGCTTGTTAAGCGAGATGCTGGTGTCAATCTGGTCGGCGTCGATTTTTACCGGCGGTTGTTTGGGGAACTTGAACCGGAGCTTGTCGAAGCCGCCGCCGGAATCGCCGCACTCGTAATTGTAATCGTATTCTTCCGGGGGCACGTCGCCGGTCTCGGCCATTTTCCACGTTGCCAGAACCAGGTCCGCCGACCAGCGGCAGTCGCCGAGCGCGCGGTACATGGGATTTTCGCGGATCGAGAGCGCCTGTTTGGGGCACTGGGCCACGCAATAATGGCCGTTATTGCCGCAGCTCGGGCCGATGCAGAGGTGATGTTGCGGCTCGGCGAAATATTCAAAGCCGGGTTTGCGCACGTGGACGCCGTGTTGACAGACCTCCAGGCACTTGCCGCAACGCTCGCAGTCGAGGCTGCGATGGACGATATATTTGGCGATCTCATTGCGGTAGCGGGACGGCGCGGGTTTGACGACCCGGTCCACCTGCTCCTGCGGCACGCGCGTTTTGAGGGTCTTTTCAGGCAAAATATTGATCAGGTCATTCATGACGCCACCTTTCTGGTGCCGAAAAGTTTGCCGAAAGTTTCTTCCTCGAGGTTTTCGAAGAACATGGCGCGGCCGACATCACCGCGGAGGCGGCGGGCTTCGCGCATGCCCATGGCGCCCATCAGTTCAATCAACTGGTCGTGCCACGCGGCAATCAAATTGGTCATCCGGCCCACGGCATATTTGGTGTCAATCTGCTCCAGCTTGGCCGGACAGGCCGTGCCGGGCGCGCAACTGTCGCAGAGATGACATTCGAGCGCGACGAGCAGCGGCAGGTTGATGGTAATAAGGTCGGCGCCGCAGATGATGGCCTTGGCCATGTGTTCCGGCAGCGCGATGCCGCCGCCGGCCATGAGCGTGATTTCATCCCGGCCGCCCTTTTCGATGAGCGTGGTGTGAATCTGCCGGATCATGTCCTTCAAAAACCGCGGCTTTTGCGCCGTCAACTCGTTGCCGTTGGCGTCGGCCACCACGTGAATCACCTCGACCTCGCGCAAGCCGGCCAGTTCGATGGCGCGGCCGATGCCCGCCGCGGTCAGTTCCACGCGGATGGCGACGACGATTTGCGGATGGATTTTTTTGACGGCCTTGATGCGTTCCGCCACGGCGGGGCTGTCGGCAATTTCCACCAGCCGCGTCTTTTTCAGGATGGCATCCGGCACCGGCGGGCTGTCCGGGCCGAGGTAAAACGCGATGTTTTTGAGATGAGCCTCGTTCGCGGGCCGGTAACTCGAATCCATGATGGCAATCAAACCGGTGCCGGCGGCGGTCTGCTCGATAATCGCGTCCAGCTTCGGCAGGGTGTGCGCTGGCGAACTCAAATCAATGATCAACGGCAGCGGAATGGAAACCAGCGGCGGCAGATTGCCGAGCGATTGGCCCCCGTTCAGCGACAGGTAGGAAGGCTTGCGGCCGATATCGACCGAGGTGCTGATGTATTCGCGGCCATGAATGCCGTCGCGGGTGGGCCGGACGATTTCCGACATGTCCGTCCACATGGAATCGAAGCCATAGCCGGAAAAAGGCCCGCGATAACCCGCGCCGGAGACGGGGATTTTTGCGGTCTCAGCCTGGAGCCACGTGGTTTTGATGATGTCGGGCTTCCAATATTTGTTGCCGAGTTTTTCGTAGGCGGGATTGACGGAGAGGCACAGGATGTTCTTGGTGCAATTCTGAACGCAGGAGAAACAGCCCATGCACTCGAAAAACAGCGCATCCACGTCGTGGAGATTGCGGATGTAATCCAATTCCTGCCGGTAGCGGTCATAGACGCAGGCTTTTTTGACGCAATTATGGCACCGGGCGCAGTCTTCGCGCCAGTCCACCACGCCATGTTTGCCAATGCGCGGCAATCGTGGCGGAACCGGCTGGGTTTTGATGTGATATTTGTCCGGCATGGTCGCGTTCGCTGATTAAAGTCCGGCGGCGGACAGGATTTCGGGCACCGACGATTCCTTGCCGCCGGAAAGAATGTGGATACCGCGCACACCGTCGAGTCCCTTGAGTTGCTTGATGGTTTCGGCGCAGATGGCGATGCCTTCTTTTTTCTGGGCGGCGGCATCGCCCGCTTTTTTCAAGCGCACGACGATTTTGTCCGGGATGCGAAATTCGGCGTAATTGCTGCGCAATTGCTCGGCTTCGTCGGCGCTGGCGAGCGGGAAAACGCCGGCCAGGATGGCCGCGTTTTTGGTGTAACCCTCCTTGTGGGCGGCATCGAGCCATTCGGTGAAGGGTTCGAGGTCAAACACGGCGTGTGTTTGAATAAACTTCGCGCCGGCCTCGATTTTTATGCCGAACCGGAACAGGTTGAGGTCCAGCGGCCGCAGGTAAGGATTCGCGACCGCGCCGACCAGCATGGAAAATTGGCCGTCAATTTTTGTTCCGTCGGACAAGGCGCCCTTTTCGGACATCTGAACGGCCAGGTCAATGAATTGGGAGGAATCCACATCATAAACGTTGGCGGATTGCGGGCAACCGATGAGCATTTGATGATAACCGGTCATGCACAGCACGTTCTTGATGCCCAGGCTGGCGGCGCCCAGCAGGTCGGACTGAAGCGCGATGCGGTTCCGATCGCGGGTCACCATCTGGAGGATGGGTTCGGCGCCAAATTTGATGGCGGTGACGGCAGCGGCCACGGAGGAGATGGCCACGCCGTGGGAGTTGTCGGGAAAATTGACGGCCGCCACCTTGCCGTTGAGAAACTTCAAGGCCGCCTCGGTGGTGGCGCCGGTGGCGGTGACGCCGGGAGCGCATTCGGCGGTGACAATAAATTCTCCGGCTTCAATTTTTTTTGCGAGTTTGCTGTCTGCTTTCATGCAACCGTGCTCTCCTGTTTGTTAACGGCGTCGCTGCGGTCGGGTGCCGGGGGAAGATTTCTGACCCGGTCAATGAATTGCTTGATTTCGCCGAGGACCTGGCCGGCGCCCTGTTTTCCACACTCAAATACCGCCATCCGGTCGGCGGGCAGGCCGATTTCCTCCAGCAACGATTCGACGGCCTCGGCGCGTTTGTGCGCCCGGAGGTTGCCTTCGAAATGGCGGCATTCGTTTTTCTGGCAGGTGACAATCGCCACGCCGTCCGCGCCGGTTTCAAACGCCTTGATCAAATAGGGAACATCCACCTTGCCGGAGCAAGGGAGACTGATAGTCTTGATGGTGTCGCCCGGCAGGTCGCGGCCAAGGCCGGCAAACTGGTTGGCGTCCAGATTGTTGGAGCAGTAAAAAACGTAAGTTTTCAAAGCTCGCGGGTTCATAATTGGCTAACGCTCGAAGTGAAATCGGTGGGATGGGCCGGCCGGTTCGGCCCTTTTGATGATGGAATGAGAACTCATTTGATTGCCAACTTCATATGGCGGACAACGTGTGTAAAGCAGCCTAATTACAATTCACAGCACCGGCTTAACTATTATTGTCAATTGTTTGCTCTTTTTTGGGTGATGCCATCTTGAAAGAGTGGAGCTTCAACCAAGTCCATGGCCAGGCGTGAACCGGCTTGTCAGTCCGAAAGTATTCACGCGCTTTTAACGCGTTGCAGCCGAGGCGAAGGCGGGACGATGCGCCGGTGGGTGAAACGGTGGGTGGCTCTGAATTACCGCACCAGGCCGGAAGTTCCGGTTCGAGACCGGAGGTGGTCGCCGGGTTGGGACGGCGGGCAGGAAAACGATTTAAAGGCTGGCAGCGGCCGGCGCGGCCATGCGGAGAACCAGATCGTTCAGTTCCTTCATGCGCGGCGGTTTGCCGACCACGGCGTCCACAGGGACGGCTTCTTCGCTTTCATCCATAAACGTGCCCCAGCCGGTCATCATGATGACGGGCGTCTCGGGAGATTCGGCCTTGATGGCCTGGGCCACGCGCTGGCCGTCGAGGTCCGGCATGCCCAGATCGGTGATAACCAATTCGTAAGGTTCATTTTCCTGGGCGGCGCGGAACATTTCCAATCCGCGTTTTCCACCGGGGGCAACATTCACCTGATGTTGGAAAAACCTGAGGCACTGCGTCATGAATTCCCGGACCTGGGCGTCGTCGTCGATGCACAGGATGCGGACGGAGCGTTTCGGTTTGGATTGCGGGCGGGGCGCAGGGACGGGTAAGTCGCTGGTTTCGATACCGCCGGCGCGGCGTTGCGTCAGGTCACAAGTGGATGAACCATTCATAGTAAAATCGTTTTTGTTGATTGGGTTGGTTGATGGGTGATTACAGTTGTGTCGGTGCGACACCGCGATAGAAGCGGGTGGGATAATTTTGGGCGTCGGTGTCCTCGAAGGTGAACAGGCCATTGGCGTCCGTCAGATTGGTACTGATCGAAGTCCAACTGTGCATGTCAAACGAGGCCTGCAACACGTACGTCTGATCGGGGCTGCCCGACAAGGTAATGAGCGGATTGCCATCCGGCTGCAACGCTATCGACACCGTGATGGCGTCGGGAATGTTCGGCGGCAGCGGATCAGGCACGTTGCCCGAGAAATTGAAGTTGATCGGGAAGTCGCCGCCCGCCCCTACCATCGTCACCGAAATCTGATGAATGCTGCCGTCGGCGTTGGTACCTCCATCCACAAAACTGTTCAGGTCGAAGGCCACCAGCACCGGCGCCGCGCTGGCGCCGTTGATGGAGGGAATACTCACCCCGTACATGTACTGGCTGCCGTTTTCGAGAATCAGGTCCGAATAGCCTTCGACTTCGCCGACAAAAGTCGCAGCGCCGGTGTCGGTATCGACGCGATAAATGTCGGTGTTGTCACCGGTGTTGCTCAGGTAAAGGTTGCCGTCGGAATCAAAGCGGATGTTCTGCGCCAGGTTGAGATTGTAAGGATTGCCGAAGCTGCCGATGAAGGTCGAGTCGCCGGTGGTCGGGTCGATGGTGTAGAGGCCGTTCTGGGCTGCGCCGTACAGGGTGCCGCCGGGCGAAAAAGCGATGGATTCCAGCCCAGGCACATTCAGCGAGGCGACGGTGGTGACGGCGCCGTCGGTATTATCGAAGGTCACGAGCGAGTCGCCGTTGTTGGCGATGCCGTAAAGGGTGCCGTCGGGGGAATAGGCGATGTCGTTGTAAAGCGTCGAACCCAGGTCGGCGATCTCGGTGAAAGTGCCGTTCATGAGGTTGATGATGCCGAAACCGTTGTCGCCGGTGTTGAATTCCACGGCATAAACGTTGTTGCTTTGCGCCCGCGCCGACATAACGAGGCCGCCGGCCACCAGGAGGGTGCCGGCCCAGAACATCATATTCGACTTTTTCATAATCTTTTCTCTTTCCACTCCCAAATTTTCTGTCAGGTCATTGCACTGAGTTATCGAACTGCCTTTTATTTAACACACCCCCACAGAAACGTAATAAATATGGGATACATTGCGTGAATTCAGGGGTGGATTGAGTCTGGAAAGGGGTGGATTTGCCCCTGAAAAAGGACATTCCTGCGTGCATTATAAGCCGTTACCGGCAGTGGCAAATTAATAATTAATATGGAGGACGGCCGCACAAAAAAACCGAACTCGCGCGACAATGAAGGGATGGATTGGATGATTTACTTTTGGCGCAAGGTTGCTTGAATGAAAGCATGTCCACGACGCTGGCCGAACATAAAAAGACCGCCATCACCAATTCCTAGCGGAGTTGCCAGCTTTTCACCGGCCTGCCGCAAGCCGACCTGGAAAAAATCACGGACATCTCGGTGGTGAAATCGTTCGGGAAAAACGATTATCTTTTCCATAAAGGCGATGCGGCCACCGTTTTTTACATCGTCCAGAGCGGCCGGTGAACGTCCATCGCGTCAACGCCGCCGGCAAGGGCAGATCATCCACATCTTCCGGGCCGGCGAATCGTTCGCCGAAGCGGCGCTGGCGACGCTCACCGGTTATCCCGCCGAGGCGCCAAGAACGCAAAGATTTGCTCCTGACTACGGACTTCTGACTCCTTTTCCTTCGCTTCTTTGCTTGACGTTGGCGCCTGATTCACGGATGCTCCGCCCTCCGCACTACAACCAATGCGGTCAAATCGCCAAATGAAATCATATATTATCCCGGTCCTCGCTCTCGGATTATTCGTGAGTTCCGTGCCAGCCCAGGACAAACCCGATCTCACGAATCCGAAACAGAAAACGAGCTATGTGGTTGGCCTGGACATCTCCACGACGCTCAAACGGCAGGACCTTGACCTGGATGCCAAGGCGCTCGCCGCCGGCATCGCCGACGGACTGGCCGGCAAACCCGCGCTCACCGAGGAGGAACAAAAGGCGGTGATTATGGACTTGCGCAAGAGTGTCATGGCCAAAATGGAGGCAAAACAGCAGGCCATCGCGGATAAAAATCTCAAAGACGGAGAAGCCTTCCTCGCCGCGAATGCCAAGAAGGATGGGGTAAAAACCACGGCCAGCGGGCTGCAATATAAAGTCCTCAAGTCCGGCTCCGGTCCATCGCCGAAATCGACTGATACCGTCAAAGTGCAATACGAGGGCAAGTTGATAGACGGAACGGTTTTCGACAGCTCGATTGAACGCGGCGAGCCGGCCGTATTCCCCCTCGATCACGTAATCCCGGGTTGGACGGAAGCGTTGCAACTCATGAAGGTGGGTTCCAAGTATCAGCTGTTCATCCCCGCCAAGCTCGCCTACGGCGAACACGGCCCCGGCCCCATCGGCCCGAACAGCACGTTGATCTTCGAAGTCGAATTGCTCAGCATCGAGAAACCGGACGCGGCGAAGTAAGCCGATTATACAAGCGTAAACTTTTCGCCGACGAAGCGGAGGGAGCAGAGACATCTTTGCTCCCTCTGTTGCTTTGCAGACGCCGAGGGAACGGCTTGCGAGTACGCTTGCCCCACCAATTGGAATTTCTATATTTCTCTGCGTCTTTGCGTCTCTGCGTTGAAATGCAGTTTACGGCAAATCGGTGTGACCCATCAAATAACGGTCACACTCGCGGGCGGCGCCGCGGCCTTCGTTGAAGGCCCAGACGACCAGGCTTTGGCCGCGACGGCAATCGCCACAGGCGAAGATGCCTTTGATGTTCGTTGCGTATTTCTCGAATTCGGCCTTGACGTTTGACCGCGGGTCGCGCTCCAGCTTGAGCGCGTCCAGTAACGGCTGTTCCGGCCCGAGAAATCCCATCGCCAACAGCACAAGTTGCGCGTTCAGGACGCGTTCCGTGCCGGGCACATTCTTCGGAATGAACTGGCCCTTCTCGTTTTTCTCCCATTTCACTTCCACGGTGTGCACGGTCTTGACCTGGCCGTTCGCATCGCCTTCGAATTTCGTCGCCGTGGTCTGGTAAATGCGCGGGTCGGCGCCGAATTTCGCCGCCGCCTCTTCCTGGCCGTAGTCCAGCCGGTAAATCTTCGGCCATTCGGGCCACGGATTATCCGCGGTGCGGTCGGCGGGCGGCACGGGCAGAATTTCCAATTGCACGAGACTCGAGCAACCGTGCCGGATTGAAGTACCCACACAGTCGGTGCCGGTATCGCCGCCGCCGATGACAATGACGTCCTTGCCGGCGGCGGAGATGAAGTTGCCGTTCTTTTTGCCGTCGAGAATGCTCTTCGTGTTCGCGGTGAGAAATTCCATCGCAAAATGGACGCCCTTGAGCTGGCGGCCTTCAATCGGCAAATCGCGTGGTTTGGTTGCGCCGGTCGCGAGAATCACGGCGTCGAACTCGTTCAAAAGTTTTTCCACCGGGTAATTTCCGCCTACCTCGGTGTTGCAGACAAATTGGATGCCTTCGGCTTCAAGCTGCCGGATGCGGCGCAATACGACCTGCTCCTTGTCGAGCTTCATGTTCGGGATGCCGTACATGAGCAGGCCGCCGGGGCGGTCGGCACGTTCGAACACGGTGATGGTGTGACCGGCCTTGTTCAATTGTGCGGCGGCGCACAGGCCGGCGGGGCCGGACCCCACCACAGCCACTCTTTTGCCGGTACGCTGCTTCGGCGGGTCGGCCTTCACCCAGCCCTCGTCCCAGCCACGGTCAATGATGGCGCACTCGATGTTTTTGATGGTGACGGGCGGGGCGTTGATGCCGAGCACGCACGAACCTTCGCACGGCGCGGGACAGACGCGGCCGGTGAAATCCGGAAAGTTATTCGTCTTGTGGAGCCGTTCGAGCGCCTCCTTCCACAGGCCGCGATAGATGAGGTCGTTCCATTCCGGGATGAGGTTATGGATGGGGCAGCCGCTGGCCATGCCGCTGAGAAGGATGCCGGTGTGGCAGAACGGCGTGCCGCAATCCATGCAGCGTGCGCCCTGTTTGCGCAGCGCAGCCTCCGACAAATGGAGGTGAAATTCCTTCCAGTCGGCGATGCGCGCTTGGGGCGGGCGGTCCGCCGGCACTTCGCGCAGGTACTCGATGAATCCTGTGGGTTTGCCCAAGTTATGCTCCTGTTAAATTGATTTGTTTTAGTTTGTCCGCAGATTGCGCAGATTCACGCAGATTAAAGACAAGGCGTTTATGCTCCAGGCTCGGCGACCCAAAATTCAATAAAAGACCGCGGGTCAATCCGGTGGCTTTCAATTCGTTAATCAACTGCGCTTCGTCCGCACCGGTCAATTGCATAGTGGCTTTGAGTTCAATCGCGATTGTTCTAAAGCAAACAAAATCGGCACGATATGAACATTCGAGACGCCGGCCTTTGTACTCCACCGGCAAGGAGACTTCCCGTTGGAATGGGATTTCCCGCGCCATCATTTCCAAAGCCAAGGCTTCCTGGTAAACGGCTTCAAGAAATCCATGACCCAGTTGCCTATGCACCTCCATCGCCGCGCCAATGATGGCGTAGGTTTCGGGGTCGCGTAGTTGGCTATCCGAAGATTTCATGGATTCGCGCAGATTAAAAAACAAGCGGTCATGCCTTTGCAAGCAATTGTGCGCACGGTTCACTTTGGCTTGAACCGGTTTCATTCTGAAAAAATCTGCGTCCATCTGCGAAATCTGCGGATTAATCAGCCGCCACCGACGCGGGCGACGTCGCGCACGTTTTCCTCGAACGCGGCCATGATGGCCTGGTCGCCGGTCAGGCCCTGTTCCTTCACCTTCTTCATGGCCTGCAGTACGCGCTGGTAATCCTTCGGCAATACCTTGATGAATTTCGGCACGAACTTTTTCCAGTCGGCCAGCACCTTCGCGGCGCGGTCGCTCTTCGTGTAGGCTTGATGCCGCTGGATCAGTTTCCAGACCATCTCGATCTCGTCGGCGTCCGACAATTTTTCCAGACCAACCATCGCCTGGTTGCAATGCGCCGGGAAATCGCCGGCTTCATCGAGCACGTAGGCGATGCCGCCGCTCATGCCGGCGGCGAAGTTGCGTCCGGTGCGGCCCAGCACAATCACCCGGCCGCCAGTCATGTATTCGCAGCCGTGGTCGCCGACGGCCTCAACGACGGCGTTGACGCCGCTGTTGCGCACGCAGAAACGTTCGCCGGCCATGCCGCGCACAAACGCCTCGCCGCTGGTGGCCCCGTAAAAGGCCACGTTGCCGATGACAATGTTTTCCCCCGGCACAAAGGTGGAACCGGCAGGCGGATACACGATGATTTTGCCGCCGCTCAGGCCCTTGCCCAGATAATCGTTCGCGTCACCTTCAAGCTCGAGCATCATGCCCTTGGGCGTGAACGCGCCGAAGCTCTGGCCCGCGCTGCCGTTGAATTTGAGATGAATCGTGTCCTCGGGCAGGCCGTTCGGACCCCATTTCTTCGTGATCTCGCTGCCGACGATGGTGCCGACCACCCGATGGATATTGCGGATGGGCAGGTCGGCGTGGACGCGCTCGCCGCGTTCGATGGCCGGCTCGCAAATGTCGAGCAGCCGGGTCACGTCGAGCGATTTGGCGATGCCGTGGTCCTGGTCAATCTGCCGGTAACGGCCGATTTCCGGCCCGACCTCCGGCTGTTTCAATATGTTCGAGAAGTCGAGGCCCTTCGCCTTCCAATGTTCGATGGCCTGGCGCATCGCGAGCTTGTCGGTGCGGCCGATCATTTCGTTGACGGTGCGGAAACCGAGCCGGGCCATGATTTCGCGCAATTCGGCGGCGATGAACCGCATGAAATTGACCACGTGGTCGGGGCTGCCGTTGAAAAGCTTGCGGAGCTGCGGGTCCTGGGTGGCCACGCCTACCGGGCAGGTATTCAAGTGGCACACGCGCATCATCAGGCAGCCCAGCACGACCAGCGGTGCGGTGGCAAAACCGAATTCCTCCGCGCCGAGCAGCGCGGCCACGGCCACGTCGCGGCCCGTCTTGAGCTGGCCGTCGGTCTCCACGTAAATGCGGCTGCGGAGATTGTTGAGCACGAGCGTCTGGTGCGTCTCGGCCAGGCCGAGTTCCCACGGAATGCCCGCGTGTTTGATCGAAGAGAGCGGCGACGCGCCGGTGCCGCCGTCGTAACCGCTGATGAGCACCACGTCGGCATGCGCTTTGGCGACGCCCGCGGCCACGGTACCCACGCCGACTTCGGCAACGAGCTTCACGCTCACGCGCGCGTTGCGGTTCGCGTTCTTCAGGTCGTGAATCAATTGCGCCAGGTCTTCGATGGAATAAATGTCATGGTGCGGCGGCGGCGAGATGAGGCCGACACCGGGCGTGGTAAGCCGCGTTTTGGCAATCCACGGATACACCTTGCGGCCAGGCAATTCGCCCCCTTCACCCGGCTTGGCGCCCTGGGCCATCTTGATTTGCAGTTCCCGGGCATTGACGAGGTAATGGCTGGTGACGCCGAACCGGCCCGACGCGACCTGTTTGATCGCGCTGTTCTTCGAGTCGCCGCTTTCGTTGGTCCAGACGTAGCGTTCCGGGTCCTCGCCGCCTTCGCCGGTATTGCTCTTGCCGCCGAGGCGGTTCATGGCAATGGCGAGCGCCTCGTGGGCTTCCTGGCTGATGGAGCCGTAGCTCATGGCGCCGGTCTTGAACCGCTTTACGATTTCCTCGACCGGTTCGACTTCCTCAATGGGCACGGGTTTTTCCGCCCAATTGAATTCAAGCAATCCGCGTAGCGTGCAAAGATTTTGCGCCTGGTGGTTGATCAAGGCCGAGTATTCCTGAAACAATTTGTAGCTGCCGAGGCGGCAGGCGAGTTGCAGCTTGTGGATGGATTGCGGATTGAACAGATGGTGCTCACCGTCGTCGCGCCACTGGTATTGGCCGCCGGTGTCCAACGCCACGTCGTCCACCTCGCGTCCGGGGAAAGCCCGGTGATGGCGGGCCAGCGCCTCCGCGGCCAGCACGTCCAGACCCACACCTTCGATGCGCGACACCGTCCAGGTGAAATACCGGTCAATGACGCCGTGGTTCAGGCCGATGGCCTCAAAGATTTGCGCGCCGCGATAGCTTTGAATGGTCGAAATGCCCATCTTGGCCATGGTCTTGACCACGCCTTTGACCGCCGCCTTGATGTATTTCTTGACGGCGGTTTTGTGGTCCATGCCCACGAGCATTCCCTCGCGAATCATGTCGTCGAGCGAATCGAAGGCGAGGTAGGGATTGATGGCGCTGCAACCGTAGCCGATGAGCAGCGCAAAATGGTGGACTTCGCGCGGCTCGCCCGATTCGAGCACCAGCCCGACGCGTGTGCGCGTGCCCTGGAGAATCAAATGATGATGCAGGCCCGACAGGGCGAGCAACGCCGGAATCGGCGCGTTTTCGGCGGCGACGCCGCGGTCGGAAAGAATGAGGATGTTCGAGCCGTCGGCAATCGCCTGGTCGGCGGCGGCGAACAACTGGTCGAGCGCGGTTTCCAATCCCCGGGCGCCGGCATCGGCCTTGAACAAAATCGGGAGGGTGACGGCCTTGAATCCGGACTGGTTCACGTGCCGGAGTTTTTCGAGGTCCTCGTTGGTGAGGACGGGATGCTCCAGCTTGATCATGCGGCAGCTTTCGGGCGCGGGCCGGAGCAGGTTGCCCTCCGAGCCAACCATGGTTTCCGTGGAGGTGATGATTTCTTCACGGATGGGGTCGATCGGCGGGTTGGTAACCTGCGCGAAAAGCTGTTTGAAATAGTTGTAAAGCAGTTGCGGCTGGTTCGAGAGCACGGCGAGCGGCGTGTCGGTGCCCATCGAGCCGAGCGGTTGCACGCCGTCATTGGCCATGGGTCCGAGAATGAACCGCAAATCCTCGAACGTGTAGCCGAACGCCATCTGGCGCTGGAGCACGGTGTGGTGATCCGGTTCATGCACGTGCGGCGGCTCGGGCAGGTTTTCCAGCAACACGTGGTTCCGGTCGAGCCAGGTCTGGTACGGATGTTCCCGGGCGACTTTGGCCTTCAACTCCTCATCGGCAACGATGCGGCCCAGTTCGGTGTCCACCAGGAACATTCGCCCGGGCTGCAACCGGCCTTTCTGGAGAATCATTTCCGGCGGCAGGTCAAGCACGCCGACTTCGCTGGCCATGATGACCCGGTCGTCCCTCGTCACGTAATAACGCGAGGGCCGCAGCCCGTTGCGGTCGAGGGACGCGCCGATGCGCACGCCGTCGGTGAACGCGATGGAGGCGGGGCCGTCCCAGGGTTCCTGGAGGCAGGAATGATATTCGTAAAACGCGTGCTTGTCCGCGTCCATGGCTTCGTGCCCTTCCCACGGCTCAGGAATCATCATCATCACCGCGTGCGGCAGGGACCGGCCGGAAAGCGCGAGAAATTCCAGCGCATTGTCGAACATGGCCGAGTCGCTACCGTCCTCGTTGATGACCGGCAGCAGCTTCTTGAGATCGTCGCCGAACAAATCGGAGGCGAACAGCGCCTGGCGGGCGTGCATCCAGTTGATGTTGCCGCGCAGGGTGTTGATTTCGCCGTTGTGGGCGACGTAGCGGTAGGGATGCGCGCGTTCCCAGGTGGGAAACGTGTTGGTGCTGAAGCGCGAATGCACGAGGCAGAGCGCGCTGGCCAGCGCCGGATTCGTGAGGTCGGGATAATATTGCTCCACCTGGTCGGGCATGAGCATGCCCTTGTAAATCATCGTCCGGGCGGACAGACTGCAAACGTAGAACTTGTTGCCGCCACGGAGTCCGGCGGCGCGGATGCCCCGCTCGGCCAGTTTGCGGATGACGTAAAGTTTGCGTTCGAACGCGAGGTCGTCGGTCAGTCCGGCGGGCCGCGCGATGAACACCTGGCGCACGACGGGTTCGGACGCGATGGCGGTCTGGCCCAGTGAGCCGTGTTCGGTGGGCACGGTGCGCCAGCCCAGCAATTGCAGACCTTCCGTGGCGACAATATCCTCGAACAATACCTCGCAATCGTAGCGTTCGGCGGGATCGGGCGGGAGGAAAACCATGCCGACGCCGTATTCACCCGGTCCGGGCAGGTTAATCTTCGTTTCGCGGCAGGCCTCGTCCAGAAACGCGTGGGGCACCTGCATCAGGAGGCCCGCGCCATCGCCGGTATTGGATTCGGAACCGCACGCGCCGCGGTGTTGGAGATTACGCAACACTTGGAGCGCTTGCTGGACGATGGCGTGTGATTTTTTGCCCTTGATATTGACGACAAAACCCACCCCGCACGCGTCATGCTCGAAGCGCGGATCATAAAGTCCCTGTCTCGATGGGGCGCCGGCCGGTCCCGGCGTCCGGTAATTGAGCGGCTGCATCGTTTTACTCGTCATTTTCAGGCGAATCCCGTCGCCTTTTGTTTTCTAATCTTTGACATAAACTTAACTGTTTCGCAATAAATCATTTTGAAACCCGCCGTAGTCGAACCCGACTCGCCGGGTTTGCGGCCATCGGGTAAAGTTTGCCTGGCGAACAGATATTATGTCAGTTTTTCGCGCCGGAGTAAATAAATGAATGCAATGCCAACCGGTTGAACGGCTTTTACAGGACTGGAACTTGCGGTATATTGTCGGCCTTGTGAATCCGGCAAAGCGTCAGCGCGTCGTCTGCGGCATGAGCGGCGGAGTGGACTCCTCCGCCACGGCGGTATTGTTGCTGGAGCAGGGCTACGACGTCATCGGCATCACGCTCAAGCTCTGGCCGCAGGATTGCGTGAACCGCGCCGAAGACAAATGCTGCGGCCCGCAGGCCGTCACCGACGCCCGCGCCGTCTGCCACCAGCTCGGCATCCCGTATTACCTCATTGACGAATCGGCGGAATTCCAGAAGCACGTCATCAATTACTTTGCCGCCGAATACAAGGCCGGGCGGACGCCGAATCCGTGCGTGTTGTGCAATCAGAATCTGAAGTTCGGCCGGTTGATTGACCGGGCCGACCGGCTGGGAGCGGATTACATCGCCACCGGCCACTTTGCGCGGATTGAAAAAGTTGCCGGACAGGCTTCCAGCCTGTCTCCAATTTCAAATAACGGAGACAGGCAAGATGCCTGTCCTACGAACGCGCGTTATTTCCTCAAGCGCGGACGGGATTTGAAGAAGGACCAGAGTTACTTTCTGTTTTCGCTCCGGCAGGAGCAACTGGCGCGCGCGCTGTTTCCGCTCGGCGAAAAGACCAAGAGCGACACGCGCGCGGTGGCGCGACATTGCCGGCTCAAAACCGCCGACAAGGAGGAGAGCATGGAAATCTGTTTCGTGCCGGACAACGACTACGGAAAATTTCTGGAGCAATCACACCTGGCGCAAAAGCATGGAGGCGACGTTGTGGATTTGCACGGGCGCGTCCTCGGCCAGCACGACGGCATCGAATATTACACCATCGGCCAGCGGAAAGGCCTGAGGATTTCATCGCCGAAGCCACTTTACGTCATCGAACTCGATGCCGCGAACAACCGCGTCATCGTCGGCGACGACTCGGCGCTCGACCGCGATGAATTCGCCGTGGACAACTGCAATTGGATTCCGTTCGACCAGTTGACGGAGCCGGTCGAAGTCACAACCAGGATTCGTTACAACCATCCGGGCACGGCGGCGACCGTGACGCCGCTGGGTGCGGGCCGGGCAAAAGTAAAATTGCACGAACCGCAGCGCGCCATCACGCCCGGCCAGGCGGCGGTGTTTTATCAGGACGATCTGGTACTCGGCGGCGGATGGATTGCGCGGTGAGGGTGCGGTGTCGTTGGGTATTGATTCGGCAGCTGGATAAGCGGCCGACAGCCTGAATTAATCGGCGGGCGATCGGGTCATCTTCGGTTCTTGCGCAATGAAATAGCGACTGCACTTTTTCAAGACAACTCCTGTCTTGAGGGTTTTTTTGCCGACACCGGATGGAATGCCGCTTATTGAGGCAGGGTGGTTAAGGATAATTACTAATTTCCAGGTTCCGCGCCGGAAGCATTGATTCCGGGGTCAACGGGAAACCGGCCTTGTCCAGAAGTTTGTCAGCAGTTTCCCAAAAATTATACGCGCATCAGAATTCGGGTTGGCAAGCCTTATGCGTAAAGAACTTCGTGATGTGCCAAATGGAAGTATCAGTTCGGTCAAGACGTGCCATTTTGGGTTCATTTCTTCTTGTAGTCTTGTTCGCGGCGATGCCGTTTTCCGCCTTTGCCACCGGGAGTGTCACACTGACCTGGATCGCCTGCACCAATCCGTGCGTGGCGGGTTACAATGTTTATTACGGTGGGGCGAGCGGCGCTTATACCAATGTAAATTATGCCGGAAATACAACAAACGTAACCATTTCCGGTCTGACTCAGGGAACCACCTACTATTTTGCCGCCACGTCGTTGACGGCCTCGGGCATGGAAAGTCCGTTCTCCAGCGAGGTGTCCTACTTCATCCCCCTGAATGCGCCGGCGACCAATCAACCGCCGACATTGAACGCCATTACCAACCTGTCCATTAATGAAAATGCCGGTCTGCAAACTGTCAGTTTATCCGGCATCACAACCGGTGATACGAACGGAAATCAGACACTGACCGTCACCGCGGTTTCCAGCAATACCGGTTTGATACCCAACCCAACGGTTAATTACACCAACCCCAGCACCACCGGCTCCCTGACCTTCACGCCGGTGACCAACAACTACGGCGTGGCCAACATCACCGTCACCGTCAATGACAACAGCGGTGCGAGCAACAACCTTGTCACCCAAACCTTCACCGTCATCGTCAATGCCACCAATACCGGCCCGACGTTGAATCCGATCAATAATACGGTGGTCAATGTCGGAGCGGGGAAGCAAATCGTAACCCTGACCGGCATCGGTTCCGGAACAACCAACCAGAATCAGCCGCTTCGCATCACCACTACTTGCAGCGATTCACGTGTGGTCTCCCGGCCCGCCATCCGGTATGTCAGCCCGGCGACCACCGGTACTTTGACTTTCTGGCCCGGCTCGGTGCCCGGTACGGCCACCGTTTGTGTCACGGTCAACAACGGCCAGAAAAGTAACAACACCATCACTCGCTCCTTTACCGTCACCGTCGTGCCTCGGGGCGCCAGCACCACAATTACTACTTCAACGGGCTCGTCCGGCACCACGAATTCTTCGAGTTTTGCCGCCAGCCTGTCTCCGGCCAGCCGGGTTAACGGCCAATTTGCCCTGACGGTTGCCGGCGCCGCCGGGCATCAATATGTGGTTGAAGCCTCTACCGATCTGGTGAATTGGGTTCCGGTGGGGACCAATACCGCGCCGTTTACTTTGGTGGATCCCGACGCGAATAAGTTCGACCACCGGTTCTACCGCTCCGTTTTCATTCACTAAATTGACGGAACAGTCTGTATTCTGTCATCCGATCGCCATTTAAACCATGCCGGCGGGCGGGATAGGCCGTTGAACCTTTTCCAAAATTCCAAAAATGGCGCTTGCCTCAACGCCGGTCGCCACATATAGTTTGCGCTCTTTTTGCAATTGCGAATTTAAGATTTATGCGACGTCCCAAAGGCATCAAAACGAAAAAGTCCGTGTCCAAGCGGTTTAAAATCACCGGCAAGGGCAAGGTCGTGTTCCATCACGCCGGCAACCGCCACCTGGCCCAGTCCAAGAATCCCAAGCGCCGCCGCCATCTGCGTAGCGCCTCCACGGCAGACGCCACCGATGTTTATCGCATCACGCAAAATCTGCCGTTCAGCCACTGATTTTTCCCAACTACCATCTGCCAACTGCTAGCTGCTAAATTTTATGCGAGTTACCAACGCCCCCGCTTCCCGTAAACGCCGCACCCGGATGATCCGCGCCGCCAAAGGCTTCCGGATGCGCCGCTCGAAACTTTACCGGTACGCCTCCGACGCCGTGGACCACGGCCGGCAATATGCCTATCGCGACCGCCGCGCCAAGAAACGCATATTCCGTTACCTCTGGCAGGTGCGCATCAATGCCGCCGCCCGCGCCGCCGGCCTCACCTACAGCCGCCTCATCGAAGGCCTCAAGGCCGCCAAATGCGCGCTCGACCGCAAGGTCATCGCCGACCTCGCCGCCACCGACAACGCCGCGTTTGGCGAACTGGTCAAAATCGCCAAAAATGCCCTGGCCGCCAAAGGCGTGAAAGGCTAAGCCGTTTTCAGTTTTCAGTTTCAGGTTTCAAGCGGGCGGCCGGCAACGGCTCGCCCGTTTTGACTTTTGCGGAAACTGAAAACTTGAAACTTGAAACTCGAAGCTCAACACTCTGGCCAATGTCTTTGCTCAACGAAATTGAACCTTTGAAACAAGCCGCGCTGGCGGAATTGAAAGCCGCTCCCGACGCCGCCGCGCTGGAACAGGCCAAGGGCGCGTGGATCGGCCCGAACGGCAAGTTCACCACGTTGATGAAACAACTCGGCGAACTGCCACGGGGAGAACGTCCCGCCGCCGGCAAAGCCATCAACGACGTAAAGGAAGTACTCAAAACCGCCCTCACCGAACGCCGCGACGAACTGGAGCTGAAAGCCGCGCAGCAAAAGGAGCCGACCGATTTCAGCGCGCCCGGCCGCCGACGCGCCCTCGGCAAATTGCATCCGCTCACCCAGGTGACCGAGGATATCGTTCGCGCCTTCCGCAAGCTCGGCTTCGCCGTCGCCGATGGCCCGGAGATTGAAGATGAATATCATTGCTTCGACGCCTTGAACACGCCTGCCGATCATCCGGCACGCGACACCCAGGACACATTCTATTTAAACGTAGGACAGGCTTCCAGCCTGTCTCCAAATTCAGAAAGCCAAAAGTCAGAGACAGGCAAGATGCCTGTCCTCCTATTGAGGACACATACCAGTTCCGTCCAAATCCGCGTGATGAAGCAGCAATCGCCGCCCGTGCGCATCATCGTTCCCGGCCGCGTTTATCGCCGCGACAACGCCGACGCCACGCACAATCCCACCTTCCAGCAAATCGAAGGGCTTTACGTGGACAAAAACGTCACTGTGGGCGACCTCAAAGGCACGGTGGAATTTGTGTTCAAGGAATTGCTGGGCGAGGAGACAAAAATCCGGTTCCGGCCGCACTATTTCAGCTACACCGAACCGAGCTTCGAGATTGATTTCAGCAACGCGCTCGTGAAAAAGCTGGGCAAGGACTGGCTGGAAATCGCCGGTTGCGGCATGGTGCATCCGGCCGTCTTTGAAGAAGTCGGGTACGACCCGGAAATCTGGACCGGCTGGGCGTTCGGGTTCGGCATCGAACGCATCGCCATGCTCCGCTACGGCATCAACGACATCCGCCTCTTCTACGAAAACGACGTGCGTTTTTTGAGGCAATTTTAAAAACGATGGCCCTATTCAGTCAAAGAACGGGTTTTAAATCAATTCGCGAAGCCGTCCAATTTGAAAGCATGGACGAACCGCTAAGGAACGCGATTTGGAATTGTTTTCTCGATCACATTATTCGTAAGCCGGGATTTATGGATCAACGTGGAGAGTATAGTTATAGACACGGAGCGATCCATCAATTTGCAGATTTGTTTTGGGCCAAATTTTTAAAACAACCCGTTGATGCTCGGCCCAATGGCGAAGATAAAATCTACGATGAACTGCGCCATATGTTTTTTAGATTCGAATGGTATGAAGTTTACGACTTCGTGGAATTTGTTGTTTTACACGTTGGTGACACTGAAGATTTTGAGAGAGCGATTGATGAGGCTCTAGTAACTGAAATGGCTGCATATCGATTGGTTGGGGGGAAGATAGGGGAAATTACCAGCAAAATTGAACTCGATGTTGTTGATGCAGCATTAAAACAGACAAGTTTCTCAGGAGCGAGTCAACACCTGAAGAGAGCTTTGGAACTTGTTTCTGACAAACGCAAGCCTGACCCCCGAAATTCAATTAAAGAATCCATCTCCGCTGTGGAAAGCGCCGCAAAAGAAATCACCAAGTTGCCAAAAGCAACGTTGGAAGATGCCATCAAGATGCTAGAAAAAAACGGCGAGCTTCATGCGTGTTTGAAAGCCGGATTCTCCAAGCTTTATGCTTACACAAGTGATAAAGGTGGGATTCGCCATGCAATGCTTGATGAGCCGAATTTGACAAAGGCAGATGCACTTTTCTTTCTCGTGACTTGTTCAGCATTTATCAATTATTTGAAGTCAAAAATTTAATTTCATGAAAGTCACCCTTAACTGGCTCAAACAATACGTGGATTTCGACTGGTCGCCAGAGGAATTGACCGAGCGGCTCACCATGCTCGGTCTCGAAGTCGAATCCGTCCAGAAAACCGGCGGCGAATTCGAAGGCATCGTCGTCGCCCAAATCCTCACCCGCGACCCCGTGCCCAATTCGGACAAGCTGTCCGTCTGCAAAGTCAACGATGGCACGAAGGAGCGCGTCATCATTTGCGGCGCGCAGAACCATAAGCCCGGCGACAAGGTGCCGCTCATCCTGCCGAATTTCGCCCTGCCGCTGAAACCCGGCGACAAGGAGCCATTCGTCATCAAAGAACGCAAAGTTTTCGGCATCACCAGCCAGGGCATGATGTGTTCGCCGCAGGAACTCGGCCTGCCCGACAAGGTGGACGGCCTGCTCATCCTGCCCGCCGACGCGCCCATCGGCAAACCATTCGCCGAATATCTTGGCCGCACCGGCGGCGACGTGGTTTATGATCTGGAAGTCACGCCCAATCGATCGGATTGGAACAGCGTCATCGGTATCGCCCGCGAAATCGCCGCAGTGACGGGAAATAAATTAAAAATTCCAAATCTTTCGGAGGGCGGAGCTCCGCGACGCCCTGACTCAACGGAAAAATCGGGGGCTCGTGGAACTCGCCCCTCCGAAAATGTTAGCGACCTCGTTTCCGTCCGCATCGAAGACCCCGACCTTTGTCCGCGCTACACGGCGCGCATCGTCAAAGGCGTGAAAATCGGGCCCAGCCCGGATTGGCTCCGGACCACGCTCGAAAAAGTCGGCATCCGCAGCATCAACAACGTCGTGGACGTGACGAATTTTGTGATGCTGGAAATCGGCCAGCCGCTGCACGCGTTCGATTATCATCTTATTTCTGGTGGCCACCGAGGTAACAAGGCGAACACTCCGGCCAATCCGCCTCCTCACGTCGGCGCCTACGACGGCAAACCGACCATCGTCGTCCGCCGCGCCAGGGCCGGCGAGGAATTCATCACGCTCGACGGCCAGAAACACAAACTTACCACGGAGAATCTGCTGATTGCCGACGAAACCAAGGGCATCGCCCTGGCCGGTGTCATGGGCGGGCAGAACACCGAAATCAAGGACAACACGGTGGACGTACTCATCGAGAGCGCATATTTCTCGCCCACGAACATCCGTCGCACCAGCAAGACGCTCGGCCTGCGCACCGACGCCAGTTACCGGTTCGAGCGCGGCGCGGACATTGACATCAACGACTGGGCCAGCGCCCGGTGCGCGCAATTGATTCTGGAAACCGCCGGCGGCCAACTCGCCGAAGGCATCGTGGACGCTTACCCGAAACCGTTTGCGCCGAAGGAAATCACCCTGCGCCATCAAAAGGTGAACGAGCTGCTCGGTCTGAATTTAAAACCGGAAAGCATCGAATTTTATCTCGGCGAACTCGGTCTCAAAACCGTCAATCGCAAGGCCCGGCCGGTCGGCGAAACCGCCCCGCTGGAACCGGTCACGTTCCGCATCCCGAGCTTCCGCGTGGATTTGAAGCGCGAGGCGGACCTGAGCGAGGAAGTCGCCCGATTGTACGGCGTGGACAAAATTCCGTCCACCCCGCCGCGCGGCGCCATCGGCGCGAACGCGTTTGACGCCGTTCACGACCAGATTGCGGAGGCCCGAAGAATTTTGAGCGGACTGGGATTGAACGAAGCGCAGGGGCAAACACTGATTGCGAAGTCAGAAGTCAGAGGTGCGAAGGACGAAGAAATCGTGGCGTTGGCGAATCCGCTGAGCAGCGATATGGACGTGCTGCGTCCGAGTTTGTTGCCCGGGATGATTCATTCGTTGCGGCACAACGTGAGCCGCAAAAATTACGACGTGGCATTGTTCGAAGTCGGACGCGTGTTTGCGAAAGGTAGGGACGCCGCGCCGCGGCGTCCGGACGGCCCGGCGGGCCATCCCTACCGCGAAGAACGCCGGGTGGCCATCGCGCTCACCGGCCAGCGCGCCCTGCCCTTCTGGACCGGCGGTGAACGCGACGCGAAATTCGACCTCAACGATTTGAAAGGCTTGCTCGAGGAATTTCTCGACCAGTTTGGCCTGCGCGGCATGACGTTCAGCCGCCGGTCGGACCCCGAGAAATCCGGTTTCCTCGAATCCGCCGTGATTGTGCAGGGCAAAAACCAGGTCGGCGAGTTCGGCCAGTTATCGCCCGTGCTGGCAAAGAAATACGATTTGCGCGACGCCGTACTGCTGGCGGAATTGAATCTGGACCTGCTGCTGGCGCGGCGAAACCCGGCCAAGTCGTTCAAGCCGCTGCCGCAGTTCCCGGCCATCCGCCGCGACGTGGCGATGCTGGTGGCGGAAGCCACGACGCACGAAGCCGTCCTGCAAGTGGTAAAAAAAACCAAGCCGGCAAATCTCGAGGCCGTGGAATTGTTCGACGTTTTCCGCGGCAAAAACGTGCCGGCGGGCCAGAAGAGTCTGGCCTACGCTTTTACCTATCGCTCACCGGAGAAGACCCTGACCGACGCCGAGGTGAACGCCGCGCACGCGAAAGTCGTGGAAGCGTTCAAGGCGCAGTTGCAGGCCACCGTGCGGGAATAATTTCACATCTTTGCTTGTGTCGGGTACAAACTTTCTTTGAAGTGGTGCCATGAACATCAAGTCTTGCGTTGCCAATCTCATTGCCATTGTCCTTGGCCTCGGGCTCGTGGCGGGTTGCTCTCATCCCAAGCCCGCACCTCAAGTCCAAGCGCCACAAACGCCTGAAACGCCACCCGCTCCCGTCGTAAAAACCAATCGTTTGGTAATTCACGCCGACCAGCCCGGCGCGGAAATCAGCCGGAACATTTACGGGCAATTTTCCGAGCACCTCGGCCACTGCATTTACGGCGGCATCTGGGTGGGGGAAGACAGCCCCATTCCCAACACCCGTGGCATCCGCAACGACGTCGTTGCCGCCTTGAAGAAAATCCAGGTGCCGGTTCTGCGCTGGCCGGGCGGTTGTTTTGCCGATGAATATCATTGGATGGACGGCATCGGCACGCGCACCAATCGGCCGTCCATGATCAACACTACCTGGGGCGGCGTGACGGAGAACAACCATTTCGGCACGCACGAGTTCATGGATTTTTGCGATCAGATCGGCGCGACCCCGTACATCTGCGGCAACGTCGGCAGCGGCACAGTCCAGGAACTGATGGAATGGATTGAGTACATGACTTCGGACGCCGACTCTCCCATGGCCGATTTGCGCCGGCAAAACGGGCGGGAGAAACCCTGGAAAGTTTCCTACCTCGCCATTGGCAACGAAAGCTGGGGTTGCGGCGGCAACATGACGGCGGAGTTCTACGCCGACAATTTCAGCCGCTACAACACGTTCGTGAAAAATTATGACGGCAACAACATTTACCGCGTCGCCAGCGGCGGTTTGGATTCCGATTATCATTGGACCGACGTACTGATGCGACGGAACGCCGACCGGCTGAAGCACGGCGGCACGCCCATGAACGGCTATTCGCTGCATTATTACACCCTGCCCACCGGTAACTGGTCGCACAAGGGTTCCGCCACCGAATTCAACGAGGCGGAATGGTTCAGCACCCTCCAGCGCGCGCTGTTCATGGATGAAATCGTCACCAAACACTCGGCCATCATGGACAAATACGACCCGGAGAAAAAAGTCGGCCTGGTGGTGGACGAATGGGGTGTCTGGTGCGACGTCGAGCCGGGAACGAATCCGGCCTTTCTTTACCAGCAGAACACGCTGCGCGACGCGTTGGTGGCCGCCGTGACCCTGAATATTTTCAACAACCACGCCGACCGCGTAAAAATGGCGAACATCGCCCAGATGGTGAACGTGCTTCAGGCGATGATTCTGACCGACAACGAAAAAATGACCGTCACGCCGAGTTACTGGGTGTTTGAAATGGACACCGTGCATCACGACGCCACGTTGCTGCCGACCGACCTGCAATGCGTGGATTATGCCTTTGGCGACAAGGCAATTCCGGCGCTCAGCGCCTCGGCGTCGCGCGACAAGACAGGCAAAATTCACGTCACGCTCTGCAACCTGAACCCGAATCAATCCATCGAGCTGCCGTGTGATTTGGCGGGCGCGCGGGCCGGCAGAATTTCCGGCCGCATCCTGACCGCGCCGGAAATGAACGCGCACAACACCTTCGACCAGCCGGACAACGTGAAACCGGTTGAATTCAAAAACTTCAAGCTGACGGACAGCGGATTTGTCGTCACCTTACCCGCCAAATCGGTGGTGGTGTTGGAAGTGGAGTAAAATCCGGTTCTGGTAGGGCTGAGCTGCTGCTCAGCCGGCGGCGCGGCAGCGCCGCCCTCCCGATCAGGAATTATTCCGTTTGGACAAACGGCGGGATGGGACAATCCAGCGTGTCGGCCACGGCGCGCAGTAATTCGGCTTCGCTTTCCGTGATTATACCATCGGCGCCGACGGTATAGACACAGGCTTCAATCAAATTCTTTTTGATGGTGGGGACGGCCAACGCCAGGCGGTTGAGGGCGGCGTCAATCTGGTCCACACCGCATTGTTCGCGTGGCAGCAGCTTCAGATCGCCGTCGTCGGGCGCGCGCAGATACGGCGCGCCGGTGGCAAAGGCCTTTTCGATTTCGGCGGCATCGTTGCTGCCGACGTTGGCAAGAGCGGACAGCACGACGACGCAATCCGGCACGAGCGGCTTGATGGTGTAATATTGGGCGACCGGCGGGCGCGTGCCGCTGAATTGCGGCGTCAGGTGGTGCAAGACGATTTTTTGCAGCACGAACTCAAATAGCTCGATTTTCCCGTCACTTTCAATGAGCCATTGGAGCGTCTGCGAAAATTGCGTGAACTGGGGAACGGTCAAATGCCGCAAAGTGCCGAGTGCAAGATTGACCATCGGCAGGTGCGCGTGTTTGGCGGCGGCGGAAACATCCGGGAACAGCGCGGCGGCTTTTGCGGAAACTTCCGCCGAAAAGCGCTCGCCGATCCCGGCAATTTGCGCCGTGCGGTGATTTTCATCGTCGCTCAACAGCATGGAGTAAATCAGGGCGGCGGCGGACAGCGGTTCGCGGGCGGCGGCCTTGACGCTGTCCGGCAGCGATTCCCGCAATTGCTCGGCGTATTTGAGATGCAACGGCGTGGGATTGCCGAGCCGGGGCAACACGGTGTGCGAGCGGATGACCGGCGGTTTTTCGGTGCTGCCGCCGGCAATAATGGCGCCGCCGAGCACGGTCTTGAAAAAGTCCGGCATGTCCGGCATCGGTTTCGGCGGGTGTTCCAATTCGGCAATGGCGGCGCGTTTGACGACTTCAACTTGTTTTTCGTCGAGCGGCGGGAATTTACCGTCCCACGACGGGTCAATGGCGCGAACACGGTCGGGAATCGGCGGATGCGTGGCCAGGAGGCCAAAGAACGGTTCGGCCAGCCCGTTGCCGAAAAACATGTGGCAGAGGTCGGGCGCGTGCTCGGATTCGAGGCGCGAGCCGAAGCTGTACCGTCCGATTTTTTGGAGCGCGCCGGACAGGCCGGCGGGATTACGGGTGAATTGCACCGACGAGGCGTCGGCGAGGAATTCGCGCTGCCGGCTGACGGCCGCCTGGATGAGGCGGCCAAAGAAAACGCCGATGGCCCCGAGCAGGATCAGAACCAGTCCGATGAGCGGCAGGGCATTGTTATCACGGCTGCTGCGGCCGCGCACGCTCAACAGAACCCGGCCGATGGTGGCGATGCACAGGAGGCCGAAGATGATGCCGATGAGCCGGAGGTTCAGCCGCATGTCGCCGTTGAGGATGTGGCTGAATTCGTGGCCGATGACGCCCTGCAATTGGTCGCGCGAAAGCATTTCGATGCAACCGCGCGTGACGCCAATGGCGGCGTCGCCGGCAGTATGGCCGGCGGCGAAGGCGTTGATTCCCTGTTCACGGTCGAGCACATAAACCTTCGGCACGGGCACACCGGAGGCGATGGCCATTTCCTCGACCACATTGAGCAATTTGCGCTCATTCGGGTCGGTGGTGCTCGGATTGACGAGCCGTCCGCCCATCAAAGTGGCGACCGAACCGCCACCGCCGGCCAGTTCATTGGTCTTGTAAGCGCTGCCGATGAAAATGACCGCCAGCACGCCAACGGAGACGCCGAAGAAAAGCCGGACATCCCACAGAACCAGTTGCGGCTGTTCCTCGTAATAGTGATGATGTTGTCCCTGGGCGGCGTTAAGAATGACCACCCCGACGAAGTAACAAGCCGCGATGATTGCCACCACCGCAAGGATGAAGTAAAAAACCAGCAGCTTGGTTTTTTTCCTGGCTTTGTCCTGTCGCTCGAAGAAATCCATGCGCCACAAATTGTGAATGGTTAAATCGTGAATCGTGCATCGGAGCGAAATTGGCTGCCGATTCAACGAGGGAACGATTCAACAGCTCACGAAAAGGAAACCTTCGGCGCTTCCTTTTGCTCCGGCTTGTCCACGACAAACAGTTCCGCCGCAGCGAAGTTGAACATGCCGGCGATGAGGTTGCTCGGGAACACTTCCCGGTCGGTGTTGTACACCATGACGGAGTCGTTGTACGCCTGCCGGGCGAAGGAGATTTTATTCTCCGTGGAGGTCAATTCTTCGGTGAGTTGCATCATGTTCTGGTTGGCCTTCAGGTCCGGATATTGTTCGGACACCATCATTAGGCGGCTCAACGTGCCGGCCAGACCGGTTTCGGCAGAACCGAGGTTCTTCATGGCACTGGCGTCGCCGGGATTGGCGGCGGCGGCCTGTGAGGCGGCGTAGGCAATGTTGCGTGCCTTGGTGACGTTTTCCAACGTTTCGCGTTCGTGCTTGATGTAGCCCTTGGCAATTTCGACCAGGTTCGGAATCAGGTCGTAGCGGCGCTTGAGCTGCACGTCGATTTGCGCATAGGCGTTTTTGTAGCGGTTGCGCATCGTGACCAGTTTGTTGTAAACGCCGATGGCAAAGCCAATGAGGCCCAACACACCAATCAGCAATACGACGAGAATAATTAATCCAAAAACCATAATTTTCCTTTGTTGAATTTGATTTACAATTAGGCCAAAGCTCCCCGACCAGCAATGATAATTTGCCCCTTATTTTGGAATCGGGTGCTGGTGGTAGGGCGTCGCTGCCGCGACGCCGCAACGGTCGGAAAATGAGAGAAGCGATGTTATCGCTTATCTGGTCGCTGAAACCTTTCCCTCCCGACATTACGATCAAGACAAAGCAGCAACCTTGCCCTACCTTTTGAAACTAACCATCACTCACGGTTCCACGTAAACCGGCATGCCGATCCACACCAGCTTCGACAGGTATTCCGCGTCCCAGTTCGCCAGCCGGAAACAGCCGTGGGATTCCGTCCGTCCCACCTGTTCCGGATTGGGCGTGCCGTGAATGCCGTAACCGGTCTTGTCCAGACCAATCCAGGCCACACCCACCGAGTTGTTCGGTCCAGGCGGCAAAATCAGTTTATGATCCAACTTCCGCGCCTCCGGTGACTCGGGAAACAGTTCCGGGTCGAAGGTATAATTCGGATGGGGCGCGATGACCACCACGTGCAGTTCGCCGACCGGTCGTTTTTCAACGTTTGCGGCGATGCTGCACGGAAAATGCGTGAGCACGTTTGTTTCCGCATCGAAGGCCTGCAAATATTTGTCCGCCAGATGAATGACCACGAACGCCGCCTGGTTTGACACGGCGGGATATTCCACATCGGGCACCTGTAAAACCGTGCCGGCGGCGATGTTTGTCCAATTGACGCTCAGGTTCATTCGCCGGATCAATTCGGGATGCGAATGGAATTTTTCCGCGACGAGTTCCAGTTCGGTTTCGTACTCCAGCGCCGTCTGCTGCGATTTGGCCAGCCAGGTTTTACCGAGCGGTTGCAGCCGCGCCAGATCGTTGGTCGTGACCACATAAGTCGTCGCCAGCGGCGCCGTCAGCATGAGCCGGGCGCGCGTGTCGGCGTTGAGCGTGCCGGTCACCGGCAGATGCTGGAGTTCCTGGTAAACAGAAATGGCCCGGCGGGTTTGCGAGCCGAGCGCGGCGTCAATGGAACCCGATGAAATGGCCTGGCGCGCCAGGGCCACCTGGGCTTCAAATACGTCGCGTACCGGTCGCGGAAAATCAGCCGCGGATTCATGGGCCACAACAAACGGTCGCTGCCGCGGCGTCACGGCCTTTACCGGAGCGCGGATGATTTTGGGAGGGTGTTCGTGACGCCACCAGAACCACGCTCCGACCGCGAGCACAGCCAGCACCAACAGCCAGCGCCAGCCGCCGGGCCATTTACGGCGCGGGCCGGACGACGAGGACCTGGAATGGTGACGCACGCGGAGATTAAGCCACAGACAAAACCCCAACCCAAGACCGAAGTCAGCCTTCGTGCAGGTTCAGGACCGCGTCGCCGATCAGTTTTGCCGCGTCATCGAAACTGACCAGGCCGGTATTGACGGTCAGGTGGTAAAGCAGCGGGTCGTTGATGTCGGCCTTGAAATATTTTTTAAGGTAGCGTTCCCGGCCCCGGTCCTGGCTCAGGCAGAACTTGCACGCTTCGGTCCGGGTCAGGCGATAGAATTCACTGACATGGGTAATGCGCAGTTCCAGCGGGGCAACCAGGCGGACACGGAGCACGTGCGGCAATTGAGCGGTGATTACCGGGCTACCGCGACCGATGATGATCACATTGCCCAATCCGGCCAGCTTGAGAATGGTTTCGGTGGTTTGTTCAATCATCGTCTGCGCGGGAGGATGTACTTCAAATACATCGGCCAGGACGTCCTCAATCTGCGACATCCGATCTTCCGGCAGAAACTGGGCGAGGCGGGTCGGCAGATTGTGATCTTCCAACACCTTATCCATCAGGTTGCGGTCGAACACCGTCCACGGACAGGCATCTCCGGCGGCATGTTGCTCGAGGTAGCGGGCGAGCTTTTCGGCAACGGCAAAAGACCCGGACCCGGCCTGCCGCGAAATGACCACCGCCCGGCGGACACTTTTTTGTACGGGTTCCCGGTGTGTGTCCGGAGCCTGAAGCTGGCTGTGGATGAAAGACAGGCAATGTTCAGCGTTGGCATTGGCGATCATAACAGCCTTTCATTTTCAAACCGTTGATCCGCGCCACATGCGTCATCGCGGTTCCCACCTAAAAGTAGCGCCGTGACAACCAGTTGCAATAGGCTAAAAAACGATTTGATGATAGCTAATCCAAACGATTAGTTGCCTTCAACTGATACCGGCGGCGCCAGTAATTCATCATAGGCGCACGAAATTTGCCCCACGCGTGGAGAACTTCTGACCGGTTTGCCGTCCAGCGCCGTTACCGGCACGACGCCAAGCGCGCTTTGGGTGATGAAAAGGCCTTCCCGCTTCCGCAGCGCTGCGGGTTTGATGGCGCGTTGACTCGTTGGCAGGCCGAGTGTCCGGCAGATTTCGAGCACGGCGGCGCGGGTGACACCGGGCAACGCGCCGCCATTCGCCGGCACCGTGCAAATTTTTCCTTCCGCAACCCAGAACAAATTGCCGCTAACGGCTTCCGCCACTTCACCGTTCGTGTTGATGAGCAGCGCCTCGTCCGCTCCCTTTTCCACCGCTTCCAGGCGTGCCATGATGTGCGTGAGTTTGTTCAGAGTCTTGAATGACGATAGCGGATCATCGGCGGGAACGCGATAGGACGACGTGACCAGCCGCCACTGGAGTGGATTTTCCGCATCCGTCGGCGGCACGGCGTGCAATGTTATCACCACCGTTGGCTTGCTGCCGTTCGGCGGCGTATAGCCGCGTTCGCCCAGCCCGCGCGTCAACGTCACCCGCAGGATTGCCTCGGGCATATGATTTTGTTCGATGAGTTGCCCCACGAAATTGGACAGTTCCCCGGGCTTGAACGGGCATTTAATCTTCAGAAAATCCGCGCCGCGCATCATCCGCTCCAGATGTTGCGCCAGGCGAAACGGCCGTCCACCGCACACGCGCATCGTTTCGAACAGCCCGTCGCCGTACATAAAACCGCGGTCGTTGGCCGGAACGACGGCCCGGGCCTCGGGCACAAATTGTCCGTTGAGAAAAACGAGCATGTGGATTTTTAACGCAAAGGCGCGGAGACGCAGAGAAAAAAAGACGCGAATTGCGTGGATTCTCACAAATGGAGTTTGGTTTTTTGGAATTCGTGGATATTGGTGGAATTCATGTCGCAAAAAAGATTGTCCGGTTTTGGCCGGAACGGGCATTTATAGGTGAATGCAGGCAATGGACGACATGGCGTTGCTGCGGGAATACGCCACTCGTAATTCCGAAGCGGCCTTTGAGACGCTGGTTTCGCGGCGCGTCAATTTCGTCTATTCGGCGGCATTGCGACAGGTGCACGACCCGCATCTGGCGGAGGAAGTGACGCAGGCGGTGTTTATCATCCTGGCGCAAAAGGCCGGACGGATTTCCGACAAAACCATCCTCCCTGGCTGGCTGTTCAAGGCCACGCGCTTTGCCGCCCTGGCGCAAATCCGGGCTGCGGCGCGCCGCCGGCAATACGAACAGGAGGCGCAAATGCAATCCGAACTTCAGCAAACCGCCGCCGCCGAATTTTGGGGGCAATTGTCGCCGTTGCTCGATGAAGCGCTGGCATCGCTCGGCGAAACCGACCGTCAAGCCGTGCTGCTGCGCTATTTTGAAAATCAAAGCATGGCGGAAGTGGGAAACCGGCTGGGAACGGGCGAAGACACCGCGCGCAAACGGATCAGCCGCGCGCTGGAAAAACTACATCGTTATTTTTCCAAACGCGGCGTGTCCTCAACGACGGCCATCATCGCCGGGGCGATTTCCGCCCATTCCGTTCAAGCCGCGCCGGCGATGCTGGCAAAATCCGTGACTGCTGCGGCGATTGCCAAGGGCGCGGCAGCCAGCGGTTCAACCTTAACCCTCATCAAAGGAGCCTTGAAAATCATGGCCTGGACCAAAGCAAAAACAGCAATCGTTGTCGTAGTGGGAATTCTGTTCGTCGGAACCGCCACCGTGACCGTCAAAAAAATCAAGGTATATGAAACGGACCGCGATTCATGGCGATCGGCCAATCTCACGTGGCAGCAAGTCGGCGAGACGCCGCCGCAAGTCAGGATTTTGCCGACGAAATTCAAGCCGCCAGTCAAGCACATGCTAACTTCCGACGGCACCAAATGGGGCGGCGTCCGGGTTTCAGTTCGGGAAATTGTGCGGGCGGCTTACCGCGGCAGTCCTGGTCGGGTGATTTTTCCCGCCGGGGAACCGCAGGAGAAATACGATTTCATTTCAACCTTGTCGCGGGGCACGGAGGAAGCCCTGCAACGTGAACTAAAAAAGACGCTTGGTTTCGTGGGACGATGGGAAACGAGGGAGACGGATGCTTTGGCACTCAAGGTTCGTAATCCCGACGCTACGGGACTGAAACCCGCTTTTTGGATGCCGGATGAGTTTGGCGATCTGGGACACGGACACATCCATTGCTTTGGCGAAGGGCTCTCCTGGACGCCACCGATGCCTCCCTGGGGACTGACCAAATATCTCGAAATGGTTTTCCAAATCCCAGTCGTGGACGAAACCGGCCTCACCGGATCTTACAATATTGATCTTCGATGGAAAGTGAAGGCTGACCAGCAGGCCAATCAAGACGCCTTAAAACAGGCTCTGCTCGACCAGCTCGGACTGGAATTGGTGCCCACCAACATGCCGATTGAAATGCTGGTGGTGGAAAAGGTGAAGTAACTCGTTGACCGTGATGGAAGAAATCTTTCTCCGGGCTTTTCATTGCCACTGCTGCGCGGTCTAATTCCGGCGTGGCGGACTTTTAATCAGCGCAATCTGCGTTAATCTGCAGACGAGACCTGCTAAAATGAGTTGAAACGAACCGACCGTTGCGATGTCATGAGCACTGTGAAACCCAGATCGGGTGCGTTCACTTTGATCGAACTGCTGGTGGTCATCGCCATCATTGCGATCTTGGCGGCGCTCTTGCTGCCAGTCCTGTCCCAGGCAAAAGTCCGGGCGCAGCGAACGGCCTGCCTGAGCAATCTGAAACAAATCAGTCTGGGAATACACGTGTATGCCGACGATAACGATGACACTCTGCCCGGCATCGTCATCACCAATGACATGCCCTGGTCATACCAATGGCGTTTCTTCAAGGAGTTGACCAAGAGCTACGATGGCCTGAACAACCCGTCCTCGCGGAACGACAAGCTGTTTGCCTGCCCGGCGGACACCTTTTACTACTCCAACACGCTTTCGACACCGCTCATCCACGCCAGCATGCATGACGACCCTTGGGCCGACTACTCGAGTTATTGGTTCAGCCGGTTGAACCTGGTGCCGGACCCGACGACCGGAGGATTTTATCACGGGATTGCCGGCCTGAAAATGAGTTCGATCCGAAACCCGGTTCGAACCTTGATGGTGGTGGACCAGCCGGGCTGCTTCGGGTACTCCTGGCATCAACCGCAAGCGTTGGCTGATCCGGGTCCCAACACGTTAAATGATTCGATGAACCCGGCGGGTTTCGTGGATGGCCATGTTGCTTTTATCAAGTTCTATTGGAATGGCGTCAATGCCGCCTGGAATGATCCGTGCTTTTACAATCCGCCAGCAAGATACGAATACCAATGGGGTGAGGATTGATGCCGACTGAGGCCGGTTGCTCAACTCGTGCGCGACCGGTTTTCTATCCGTCGCCTTGTTCGTTCCATCATGGACAAGCCCTTCTCACTTTTGCTTTGGCATTTCAACGCCGCCAGAAAGCCCGCCGCCTTGGCCAGCGTTTCCTCATATTCCGCCTCGGGATGGGAATCCGCCACAATGCCCGCGCCAACCTGAAAATATGCCATCCGCCCGCGGCAAATCGCCGTGCGGATGATGATGCTCAATTGGCTCTCGCGGTTGAAACCAAGATAGCCCAGTGCGCCGGTGTAAGGTCCGCGCGCGAGCGGCTCCAGTTCGTCAATGATTTCCATCGCGCGGAACTTCGGTGCGCCGGTGATGCTGCCGCCCGGAAAACCCGCCGCCAGCGCCGCCAGATGCGTCACGTCTCTGCGCAAGCGGCCTTCCACAGTCGAGACCAGATGCTGCACCTGCGCGAACTTTTCCAGCCGGGCCAGTTCCGGGGTCTGCACCGAGCCGAACTCGCACACCTTACCGAGGTCGTTGCGCAACAGGTCGGTAATCATCACCAGCTCGGCGAGTTCTTTCGGGCTGCTTTGAAGTTCGTAGGCCAGTTGCGCGTCGCGCGTCGGGTCGGTATGGCGGGGTCGCGTGCCTTTGATGGGCCGGGTCAGGATGTGCGAACCGCTCAGGCGCAAAAACAATTCGGGTGACGACGAGGCAAGCTGAAAATCGTCGCAGTCCAGAAACGCGGAGAAGGGCGCAGGCGAAACTGCGGCCAGTCGTTGAAACAATTCCCAGCCGGAAATTCCGGTGGGGCGAGCATACCCGCGAGCCGTGCCGACAGAAAAATGAGGCGGCTCATCAGGAGCCTCACCCCACCGCGGCAGTTGAACCGCGAGCCGCTGCGACAGGTTCACCTGGTAAATATCCCCTGCCTGGATGTATCCCTGCGCGCGTTCGACGGCGGACAGAAAATTGAAGGAAGGAGGAAGGATTATGGAGCAAGCAATTGGTATCGTTTGATCTTCGCTTGCTCCCTGCTCCTTGTTTCTTGCTCCTTCGCAAAGCGCATTTTGCCAGAATTTGATTTGTTCCCCGGCCCGTTTTTCACTTCGCGAGCCGTCCGCCGCCAGACCGGTTGAAATCACAAATGTCTTGCCAAGATGATGATCGAACACGACCAGGCTGTCGTAAAAGCCAACGTGGCAATCGGGCAATTCCAGGTCGTTGATGGCGCGGCGCGGAAGTTTCGGCTCGACGAAATTCTTCAAATCGTAACCCCAATAACCGAAGCAGCCGCCCAGCGGAAACGGCAGGTCAATCTCGTCCAGCAATTCGCATCGTGCCAGCAAGGCGTCCAGAATCAGCCAGGGATTGCCAAATTGGATCCGAGGTCTGGCGTCCGGGGTCCCGGGTCTTGAGAGTTCGCAACGCGAGCCGAAGGAACGGAACACCAGAGAAGGATTTACTGTAACGAACGAATATCGCGCCGCCGGCGAATCGAATGAGCCGGTGCGCAACAATACCAACCCCGGGAGGCCGCGCAGATTTTCGACAAGCAATTCCGGCGTGTGCCCGGTCGCTGTTTCCTGGATCAATGGACGCACCATGGCGCGGGGATTGAATCACGAATGAGCACGCCTGCCAACCCAAAGCTCGACTGCGTCATCGCCTCACGAACAGCAGGATCAGCAAATCAATCGCGAAGAAAACCACAATGATGGCTTCCAGCCACAGCATCCGTTGTTCGTTCACCTCGGTATGAAAGACGCTGTAAAGTTTGTCCAGTTGGGCCAGGCGTTGCTCGACGCTGGCGCGCCATTGGTCGAGATAGAAACGGTCGCGCGCCCCCAGATAGACGCGGGCGAGATACCAGTCGCCGAAAAATTTGGTGATGTGCGTGACCTCGTCGGCGAGTTTCGCCACGTCCACGCGGAAACGGCGCAAGTGGCGCAGGGTCATGGTCGCCCCGCCGAACAATGGCAGCCGCCGGCGATCCAGATCGTCGTAGGCGCGGTCGAGATAGAGGTCGAGGCGGCGGTCCATCACGCGAAATTCCTCCAGTTGCAGGTTCGCCAGTTCCAGCGCGTACAATACGTCGTCCACGTAACCCGTCAGGTCCACCACCAGGGCCGCATCCCAGTCAATCACCGCCAAATCCGTGTTTTCAAACGAGCGCTGGATGCGCAAAACCTCGACTACCTGTGCCTCGCTCAACTGGTTTGGCGGTGTCTCCGTGAGCAAGCCAGCCGCCTCGCGTCGCTGGCTGCCGAGCCAGCGGTTCACGTCGTCCGCGCCGGCCAAGTCGGTCAGGCAAAAAACCGTGTAAGCCTCCGGTGGTGGTGGAAATTCCGTGCGCCCCACCATCGAGTCTCTAAGGCCGTCGCAAACCTCCGCGCAAAGTTTCATGGCCACCGTGTCCAGCGTCACCCCGTTTTCCAGCCTGGGATTATGATACGGCATCAGGTCGGCCAGGGTCTCCACTTCAAATGCCGCCCGCAGCATCACCGTGACCACGCCCACGTCGTAAATACGAATCAGCCGGCGGACCGTCGCGCCGCGTAACGGGGCCGGCAGCGGCGAAGGTTCGATGGCCAGCGGTTTGTAGAGCGGCATGTCCTTGGGCAGCGTGCGGTCCATGCGGATTTCGAAGGGAAACGGTTTTTCCGACAGGATTTCCTGCACGCGCGGCGTGATGATTTCATTCGCCACGTCAAACGCGTACAGATAGACCACTTCGCCTTTCATCCTGATTAAACCTACGCCCGGCCCGGGGTTTGTCGAGGCGCGACCCATGGCCACGAACTGGCCGTTTTGGATCAAGCCCCGGAGTCAATCGTCAAGTTGGTTTCCTTCACGACAATCCCGTCGCGCGAAACGAAGGCCACTCCCACCTGGCCCAACCGGGTGAACAGCGGTCGCAAAGGTTCTTCCTGCTGGATAAGCATAAGCAGAGATTTCATGAGTGCCTCGTGTTCGTCGGGTGAGCCGACGAAGCCGACGGTAAATTCCCCGCAAGCGTCGCCGTATTTTCCGTACCACTGATAGAGGGTATCCACCATCAACCCGAACTGGTTTTCGACACTGTCGCCCGGGCGGACGGCAACCGTGAAACCCACCCCCTGGAGTTCGCGTCCGTCCTTTTGGATGGTTTTGCGTCCGGCTTTGACCATATCAGGAACGGAGCACGAAGCCCGTTCGTGCTAGGACCAGCAAACTGAGATCGCCCGCTAGGGTGAGGCGGCGGAACCCAGAGTGTTGGTTAATTGATTTCATGTCATTGCCTTCCCGTTTCCGGCTCATCCTCCATCCGTTGTGGCAAATACTTCAAGGAAATAATTCCACCGGCGCAGGGGATGGATCGGCCGGGGGAAATCGATAGAATACCGTTCCGCACTGCGGGCACTGCAACGGAAGCCAGCGGGCGTTGCGGTCCGAGGGAAGCGCCGGTTTGGGCCAGATTTTCCGGCGTTTGTCCCCGCCGTCAATTTGTTTACAGTCTTGGGTCGCCGGAGTATGATGGACGCGAAATTTTATGAGCGTTGAAAACATGTGGGGGGAGATTGAGGCCCCCGCCAACCAGCGGACGCCCACGTCGATCTTGCGCGAGCAGGCCTCGATTCTGAGCCAGCTCACCAGGGGCGTTCTCATTGGTTCCATCGAGCAGGAACCGACCAACAACAACATCCTTATCTACAATTTTTCCATCACGGCCCCCGCCATCAACCATCATAAATTTTTGATCCTCACCCTGCAGTACTCCATCACCATCTATCCTCTGACTTTGACCGACCACACTGTTCACGTGCAACGGCAGTGTTTGAATGAAGAGAATTTCACGTCCACCCTTAAAAGCATCCTGTCTTCCACCCAGGTCAAACGGGTCATCTCCGCCCTGTTGGTTCAGAGCCGGGACAACAAGGAAGTTCAACCGGCCGGCGCCTGACGATGATGGAAGATTTTCGTCGGTTGAATCAGGAACCGTTTCCGCCCCGCTATTCGGCGAGACCCGGTTCCAGCCGGGATTTGGTCTCTTTGGCGGTCGTCATGGCACGATAGGTCACCGATACCTGCCAGTCGGCGTAATTCGGGTCAAAGGCTTTCAAGGTGCTGACCACCTGTTGTCGGAAGGTGGTTTCAATCAAATTCCCCTGCCCCGGCCAGATTTTGAAGTGGACCCGGAGAAAACTCCACCCCCCGCCCGGCGCGGTTTCCACCGGGTCCATCATCGGCTCAATCAAAATAATCGCGCCGAACTGCCTCCACATTCCCCGCGCGATGTTCCCGACGATTTGGCCGGCCTTTGCCGGGTCCGCCCCGGCTGGAATCTGGACGTCCGCATACGCAAACACCCCGCCATGCGGAAACCGGCTGACGTTGGCGATGGTGCGGTTGGGAATGAACACCACCTGATTGAAAAAATTGCGCAACGTGGTGAAACGCAGGCCGATTTCCTCCACCCGGCCGACGACAGTCGTGGTGCCGGCGATTTCCACCATGTCGCCCGCATCCATCGCGTCCGAAAAAATCAGCGTCAGGCCGATGACGACGTCCTGCACCAGTCCCTGCGAACCAAAGCTGACGGCCAGGCCGACCACGGAGGCGCTGGCCAGATAAAACGTCAGGTCAACGCCGAATTCCTGCAGGATCAGTCCGACCGCACAAAAGTAGATGACAAAGGTGATACTGCTGACGATGAGCCGGGTGAAGGTGATGAATTTCGGTTGTTGGGTCACGTAGCCGAGCGGACTTTTCTCCGCCTGGCTTTTGCGGATGAACCATTCGCTGATGTGCCGGGTAATTTTGACCAGCACATGCACAATAACCACCAGCGCAACAATGAGCAGAATCCGCGTCACCGTCGAGGATTCCTGGTGCCGGAAATAGTTGTAAATGCGGCCGACGACCGTGTCATGCACCAGTTCTAACGGCGATGCGGATGGTAAATTGGTCATGCCCATAAAATTCTTTTCGGCCGGGCCACTGGTTGTTTCGACGGCATTGGGGCCTGGCCGGACAGGCATTAAACACGGTTTTGGAAACGGCGCAAGGTCTGGGCGCTCAAATGAAGAAAGGCGCTGGTGAAGGAATTACCAGCGCCTGTGAGGCATGGGCTTGCGGTCTTCCAGTAGTTGCGAGTGCATCAGACCATCAATTCCTGATTTCGTCAAAGGCGAACAGGAAACAAAACGGTGACATTTTGGAAAACCGCCGGATTTCGCCGCGAAATCGCACCCATTCACCCCTCCCAATGCCCATTCACCCCGACAAATATCCACTTCGTCCCGAAATCCTTTTATTCCCGCCCTGTTAGGGTAAAAAAGGGCTCATTGTGGCAAGAGTCTTGGCTTTTCCCGGGACAAATCTTGAAACAGTAGAGGGCTATGAAGATGAAAAAGACGTTGACGTTGATGTTAGGGACTGACCGGCGGGCTTTGGCCCGGCCGGTTCCGCGGTTGCATGCCGGAACGAGGGGAATTCGTTTCCCGGCGATGCGGTCACATTTCAACCCGTTTTTCCCTGGAAAAGTGAGCCATAACCCTTGAATCTTATGATGCCAGTTGCCATTTACGGATGGAAATGCCTGAAGAAGGACGAGCCGGTGTTGGTCAAGCGGGTTAATAACCATCTGGCCAAGCACCGGCAAAAGGTCGTTCAAACCCGGGATCGGAAGATGTTCGACGGCTATCATCCGTTCACGATCAAACATTTTTACTGGAACCTGAACCACGAGATGGGAACCTGGTTCGATGTCTATCCCAACGAGGATTTGCGGGGACAATATTTCTTCCCCGAGCACAAAGATTGCGGCTGGCTTATCCATGTCCGGATCAATCTCCACCAGCACGCCAAGACCATCCCGGAAGAAACCAAGGCGTTTGTCCGGGAATTGCTCGACTCGGCGCTGTTTGAGCATCGGGTCATCAAGGAAAGCGGCGATTTGAATAGAGGTCTGAGTCGCGGCTACCTCGAGCATTGAGGCCGGTCTGCGGCAAACGGCCGCAGGCAGGTATCCCTTTCCTCTAGCGTTGGTCCGGACCGTGGCGGCGGCAATGCGGACTTGACTTCTGATGCCATGGGCACATGTTGGGCGCGTTCGGCAAGAGGAAACCTATGAAAACCAGAAGCGACGTCGCCGTGGAAAAATTTCTCGCCGGGTACAATTGTGCGCAAGCCGTCTTGTATTCTTTCTGCGATGAACTTCCTTTGAACCCGGACACCGCCCTCCGATTGGCCAGCGGTTTCGGCGCCGGCATGGCCAGAAGACAAGGCACCTGCGGCGCCGTCACCGGCGGCATCATCGCCATCGGACTCAAGCATGGACGCGGTGAAGGGCAGGACCGGACGCTCACCGAGGAAACCTACCGCAAAGTGCGGGAGCTCTTGTGGCAATTTGAAGCCAAACTCGGCACCAGCGTCTGCCGCACGCTGTTGAATGGTTGCGACCTGAACACACCGGAAGGACAGCGTTATTTCAAGGAACACGATCTCCTGAACCAGACCTGCAAGGTTTGTGTAAGAACGGCTGCGGAAACTCTGGAAAATATTCTTTGACGTTCAACCACACGGCATTGCTTCCGCGCCGCAACTGCCAGCGGTGACAGTTTGACTTTGTTTACCGCCCGTGCCTCATTATTACAGTAATATGCCAATCAAATTCCGGATCGACCACACCCGGCTGCTCGTCACGGCCCGGGGATATGGCGTTCTGACCCACCAGCAAATTTTCAGGTACCAGCGCGAAGTCTGGTCGAATCCGGACGTGGACGGTTACAACGAGCTGATGGACATGACCGATGTCACGAAAATTGATTTGCCGTCGCATGGTAACATCCAGCAACTCGCCGAATTCGCCGCCGACATGGACAATCCGTTCACCCCGTCGAAATGCGCCATCGTCGCCCCCGGCGACGAAGCGTTCGGCGTAGGCCGCATGTACCAAACCTATCGGGACCTGGCTGCCGGCGGAACTAAAACCGTCGGTGTCTTCCGTTCGCAGACGGAAGCTTTTAATTTTTTGGGAATTCAGGAAAAACCTGAAGTGGAAGATTAATCTGTCCGGTTGCTGAAAGAAAAATCGTTAGCAGTTTTTTTCGGTAAAGATGGAGCGGTAACCGTCCGCCAGCCCGGTTAAAACCTCAGCCGGTAATAGCCTTGCGAATTGGTCATGGACACGGTCACGACATTGGTCGGCGGCGTCGCCAGAATATTACTCTGCCATACACCGGTGAATCCCTGCTCAAGGTTTGTCGAACATTCCACGGAGAAATAGGCTCCGGTGGTGCTGGCCCAGGTCAGATCCGCATATCCCGGCTGGGCGCTTGCCGCCACGTTCAAGGGTAACCCGACGCGCGGACCGAGTCCGACCACCGGCACAGGCCGCCAGCAATCATTGTTGGTGGTGCTTTCGCCGCACTGGCCCTGGTCGTTCGCGCCCCACATCCATACCGAACCATCCGCCTTGACGGCAATGTTGTGGTAATCGCGGGCGGCAGCCATAACCACATTGCTGAAACCGGCGCCGAATTTATCCGTGAGAATTTCTGCGGGGAATGGATTGGCCACGGCGTTGGTCGTGCCATTGCCCAACTCACCCAAATCATTCAAGCCCCACTTCCACACGGTGCCGTCGGCGGCCAGCGCCGTTGAATGGCTGTCGCCGCCGGAAACGGAAATGATGTTGCTTACGTTCAAAACCTGAACCGGCGTGGACCGGTTGACCGTGGTGCCATCACCCAATTCGCCGTTGGAATTGTTGCCCCACGCCCAGACGGTTCCATCGCTTCTCAACGCCAAAATATGAAACCAGCCGCCCGAAATAGCGATGATGTTCGTCAGGCCGGGAACCGGCGCAGGATAATTGGTGCTGGTGATTGCGCCCTGGCCCAATTCCCCGTGTGTCCCGCTGCCCCACGTCCAGACCGTGCCGTTGGTCGTGAGGGCGGCGCCGAATTGATAGCCGCAGGTGACTTGCAACGGATTGTTGATGGGGCCGCCGGGCGCGGAATTGCTCACCATCACCGGCACCGTGACCTGCGGGCCGGGAAGCGGATTGACCGTGCCATTGCCCATTTGACCATACCGGTTCATGCCCCAGGCCCAGACACTCCCATCCGATTTCACGGCCAGCGTGAAATATGGCCGGCCGCCCAGCTTGATTACCGAAGTCAACGGCGGAACGGCGCCCAGTCCGGTCTGGATGGGCGTCCAGGCGTCGTTGGTGGTGCCGTCGCCTAATTGGCCATAAGTGTTCTGGCCCCAGGACCAGACCGTCCCGTCGGATTTAATCGCCACGTTGTGCATCTCGCCGCCCATGATGATGCTGATGGAATTGAGATAGCTGACATTACCCGGTCCGTGTACCTCCACCGGGACACTCATGTTGGTCAACGCCGTCGGGCCAAGCCCTACGCCCAATTTACCGTAGTAATTCGCGCCCCAGGTCCAGACCGTGCCGTCCGACTTGAGAATGATGGCTTCCCGCGCACCGCCCCAGATGGACACGACATCGGCACCGCGTGTCAATGAAACCAGAGCAAATACCAGAGCGGCAAACCAGACGCGGAGGGCATGGCTTATGGCAAACCTCTGCGACTTCAGGTTTGCATGTCGGGACTGTAAACCTGGAAGTGCCGGCATTCCGTCGGCGGGTTTACTTTCGCTGGCAGAGCCGAAAATCTGGGCGAGACGCCAGCGTTCCCGGGCAAGGTCGGAGGGAAAAGTTTTCAAAACATACCTGGTACGAGGAAATCCCGTGGATTTCCGGCTTTTTTCTGCCTTCATGCCTGCTGTAAGCAGCAGAATTCAAGCCGGTTACCATCGGAATTCTTCATGGCAGACACCAGGTTTGATAAGGCGTGTATCCGCCGGTCGGACTTCATGCTTGTGGTGTCGTGAACGATGAACGGAAATCCGCGGGATTTATCTCCACCCCGACCTTTGAGACTTCCGGAGAGGTCCGGCAAAATCCAACCTCTAAACCCGCTTGGCCACCCGAAGCAGCAAATTATTCAATTCCTGGATGTGCGGCGGTTTTCTGACCACGGCATCCACCAGCTCGGACATCAGTCCGGCTTCTTTCGAACCAGTGTCTTCGCCGGTCATCATGACGATGGGTGTCTTGGGGGATTCAATCTTGATCCTTCGGGCCACTTCGCAACCGTTAAAATCCGGCATACTCAAATCAACGATGACCACGTCGAAAGGCTCGCTCTTCAGAATGGAGGTGAAGAACAATTCCACGCCGTACTTTCCGCCGGAAGCCGACCGTACCCGATGGTCGAAATACGTCAGACAATCCTTCAGGCTTTCCAGAATCTGCTCATCATCATCAATGCAAAGTATCCGCAGCGAACGTTTCGGCGGAACGGCGGTCTGATTGGCGCCCGCCGGAGGGATGGCGGATGAACATTGCCGGGAAACATCCGGCCGTCCCAGCGGCGTGTCCCGTAGCGATTCCGCTGCGGTAAATGGGGAAGACGGATTCATATCAAAAAAACAGTTTGTATGGTTCAATATCGTGGGGGAAAGAGACGGCACATCGATGGTGCGGCATTATCCTGGCCCTGCCACAACGGCCGGAACATCCGGCCATCACCAGGTTGCCGCCGAAAAACTTTGACCCTGAGTTTTTCATCATCTCTATTTACCTCCAGGTTTTGCCGGGGTCATTTTCAGACCACGTCTCTGGCTATATTTTACACTGACCGTGTGGAAATTGAAGGAAAACGGGCCGAAACGGAGGTTCCAGGTTGCCAATTGGTCAAAGCGAGGGGTGGACGGACGGAAAATGACACCGCCGGAAGCCGGAAAAGGGTGGCTCATGCACCACGCTCCCGTCGCTGCCGGGGCTGGTTTCTTTTCAGACATCCTGCTTGAAGAGCAGCAGCAACCGTTTGGATTTGGGAATGTCCCGCGCGAATAATTCCCCGTCCAAAGGCGTGTTCAAAAACTCGCTGTATCCGGGCAGCTCTTGCAGCTCTGCCGCATTCAAATCCCGGAACGCCATCGCCGAGTTGGGAAAATGCCGCTGCTCAATTCGTTCGTGAAGCAGGGGAATGACGTGATGATGGCGCGGGTCCCGACTTATCTTCGAGAAAAGTGAAACCACCGCCGCTTCTTCGCCCTCGAGCACCTGCATGAAATTGCCGTCCTTGTAAAGCAGCAAACCGGTAATTCCCGCCGCCGTGTTTCGCCGGACGCTTTGGCGGAGCAATTCCATCAACTCCGCCCGAGTAAACGGCTTCGCCGCCGTGCTCACATAAACGACCTGGAACAACGAAGCCATGCGTACATCATATTTATTAATTATCTAATTAATAATACTTTATGACTCAAAAATCAAATTTTAAAATCCCGCCCCCGCGTTCCAACGGTGACCGGCATGGACCCTCAAATTCCCTGGCGAAATGAAGGTGGCTTAACCTTCTATCATCTATCTTCGCTTCATTCCGTTGCGTTCATTGCGAACCCGGCGGACAAACCGAAGCGCGGCACATCTGAAGTTGCTGGCAACGCGGCGCCGGAAATGGCAGCCTTCGGCGATTGGATAACCCCTTAACCAAAAATCTCCTGCGGCGACTCATCGGCTGGGGTTGGGTCAGCCAGGTCGCGCTGGCGGTTTTGCTGTTTGGTCCCGGCACTCTGAATTTCTGGCAGGGTTGGGTCTTTATGGCCGTGAATCTCGCCCTCATGATTTACTTTTGCGCTTATTTTTATAAACGCGACCCCCAACTCCTCGCCCGCCGGCTGCTACGCCGGGAAAAAATCGGTACGCAAAAATTCATCATGTTCCTTTTGAAAAACGTCGCCGTTGTTGCCTACCTTCTGTGCGGTTTGGACAATCGCTTTGGCTGGTCGCGAACTCATCTGGCACCCGTGCCGTGGTGGCTGACGTCGCTGGCCCTGCTCCTCTATGCCGGAAGTTATCTCTTGCTGATTCCGGTTTGCAACGCCAACCGCTTCACCGCAACCGTCATTCAAGTCGAATCCGGCCAGACCGTCATTGACCGCGGCCCTTACCGCCTTCTGCGCCATCCCATGTATTCGGTCTCGCTTCTCATTTGGCTCTGGATGCCGTTGGCGCTTGGCTCGTTCGTTGCGCTGCCGGTGGCCGCGTTCATATTTCCGGTCCTTGTTTTACGCTTGCTCAACGAGGAAAAAATTCTGCGGCGCGACCTCCCCGGCTACGCCGAATACTGTCAACGCACGCCCTGGCGGTTGATTCCCTGGGTCTGGTAAGGCCAACGCCATTCGCACCGATCTTACCCGCTGGTGTAACGCAAACGTAACAAATCCATTCTGTCCAATCGGCTTCGCCTTTGCGAAGTTTCCGGCGATGAATAAATTTAAATTTCATCTGATGGTGCTGCCGGCCCACGCACAAAGGGGTCCGCAGCACCCGGAAGAATTTTTTGCCCTATGAAGCAATATTTACCCACTGCCCTTACGCTCGTTTGCCTCGTGCTGCTCATCTCCCTGGTCGTGATGAAACGGGGCGATAATACCCGACATGAAAATGATGTCGGTACGATTGCTGATTTTTCGAACCGGCTGGACTCGGCGCAGATGCAGGTCGCCTTTTGCAACGGAACCATGATCACCTTGTCCAACAGCCTCGACGAATGCCAGTCCGCGTCAGCGACGTTTTCCAACCGTCTGACCGACGCCGAAGCCACCATCATCCTCGACTCGGAACAAATCACCTATCTGAACAAGCACACCACGGCGGTGGAATCGGAAAATCAAACTCTGGGCCGACGCGTCATGGAATTGACCAACCAGGTGGCCGGCTTCACGAAGCAAATCGCCCTGACCGGGACGAATCTGAATCAGGCATATAAAGACTATGCCCTCCTCGAAAACCGTTTGCGCCGGGACGTGGCCGAGCGGGTCGTGGTGGAGCGGAAATTCAACAACCCTTTGGAACTGCAGGCGCAAATGGAGAAATTAAAGAACCATCCCGCCGAAGCGATTTCCACCGAGAGTATCTATGCCGGGCTGGAGGTGGAGGTGACTTCGAACGGCCTCCACGTCATCTCCCCGAACTGATCCGAAATTTTTACGCAGACGCCAGACGCCGCGCTCAACCGGCCATCCAGACACGAAGGTGGGAAAAGCAGCGCGCCAACAGGCGCTCCCCTGTTAAAGCTTGTTCCATTTCCCCTCGATGGTCACCCAGCCGCCAACCACGGTCCAGGTATCGTTCATCAATCCGGCTCCGCTCACGTAGGCCTTCTCTGAAATGGAAATGCCGCTCCTGGCATTTAAGGTAACCCCCGGACCGGAATATAAATATGAATTGTATTTTTCCGTGTCGAGGCCCTGTAATTCCAGGTCGGTAGTGACCGACGGATCGTCCTCAATCCGGTAAAACTGGAAGGAGAGGATTTGAAAGTGGGTCACATTACAGATTTCCCGGGTTATGGGCGACCAACTGTTCGTGGATTTGCCGACGGTAACGGGAGCGCCACAATTGATTCGGAAATAGGCATAATTGGTTTCGTTGAGGGAGTAGCCCAAGTCGGCGCTCATAAGCGGGTTCCCGGCTTTATCCAGGATATAAAGCTCCCGGAACAACGAATAAGGAATAACCTCCCGGGTATCGACCAACACCGCCAGTTGCGCGCCGACCGGCCAATTGGTGTGGAAGGCGTCCGCCAAATACTTCAGCATTTCCTTGTTGCCCATTCTCATGGTCCTGACGGTCCAGTTACCGGCCTCCAGGTACGGCGGAGCCGAGGCCTGCTGCTTGAGGGTCAGGCTGAAATTTACTTTTTCAAACTGGCCGTATTCCCCGGGGATGTCCTGGGCATTTGAATTCCCGACGACCAGTGCAAAGGCCATGGTTGCCAAAGCGAATTTGATTGATTTCATTGCTTCTGATGGTTGTTGACTTTATATTTCAGTCAACCTTGGAACAAAATACAACGATAATTTGAAGCGCCGCTTCTGGAATACATCACTGCCAAACCCTGCGCCCGACAAACCTTAACCGCCAGGAACGCCAGGTTGGAATAAGGAGTCAGGAGCCGGAATCCAGAATCCAGAAGTTGGAAACCCGGCGGCGAAAATTAACGCAGAGACGCGAAGAACGCGGAGAAACGCAAAGAAAAATTAAACTCTGCGGAACTCTGCGCCTTTGCGCCTCTGCGGTAACAAAAACTCACCGCAACTGACAGCTTCACGCCGGTCGGGCAATCCGGAGAAGCAGGTCGTGCAACTCCTGCATGTGCAGCGGTTTCTCGACCATGGCGTCCAGCGGCACGGATGTAAACTCGGCATCGCTCAGGCTGGCGCCCATCCCGGTCACCATGATGACGGGAACATCAGGGCAATCCGCCTTGATTGCCCGGGCCACCGCACAGCCGTTGACATCCGGCATGTTCATATCGGTGATGACGACGTCGTAAGGATCGCTTTTCAGCATGGCGATGCGGAACTGTTCAATTCCGTACTTGCCGCCGGAGGCGCCCTGCACCCGATGCTTGAACTGCGTCAGACAGTCTTTCATAACTTCCAGTAACTGCTCATCGTCATCAATGCACAACACATGGAGGGAACGCTGCGGCACCAGCGGCGCCGCGACGACGGCCGGCGGGTTCAGGGTTGGTGGAGATTGACGAGCCAGCTCCGCCGCTTCCCGCCAGGAATCGTAGCTCGGTTCCGTATATCCCGACCGGACAGATGGATTCATACTCATATCACAAATCGTTTGGTTGGCCGGTTGCCCCGGCGGGGAACAATGCGACGCCCCCGGTCAGCCGGGGCCGCCGGTTCCACGCGAATCGGTTGAACCACCGGCCGCCAGGAGGCTGCCGGCGAAAACACCACCGCCATCATTTTTTTCATCGTCTCTGTTCTGTAATTTCAAAACCCGCCCCGGCGGCAGGCCAACACTGGTGGTTATTTAGCATAAATAGAATTAAACTTTAGCATTAAGTGGCCAATTGCCGGATTTCAGGGGTGAATCAGTTGTTTAAAGGTATAAAATTCGTGTTCTTAATGCTCAGGAGCCGAAACTTCTGTCGAGTCGCACAAAATTCAACCGCCAGGAACGCCGGGTTGAAATAAGCAGTCAGGAGCCAGGAGCAAGAAGTCAGGAGAGAATCTGTGGCTGAAACCCCTCGCGCCTTGGCGTAAAAATCTCACCGCAACTCCGATGAATCGCGAGCCAGTTTCCAGACGCCGCGCTCAAGGTGTCCTGCACCGACCGGCCTGCACGCGACAGCTTTCGGAGTTAAATATCTTCAAATAGTTGTTGCTATTCCCGCAACACCTGTCATGTTTAACCGGTCTGTTAGATAGCTTGTCTATTTCAAGGCATGGTAAATCTTCAAGTGAACCTGGTTCAGTGATGATTTGAAATCCGGTGAACGGAAACAGTCTGGTTAAAGCAAAGTTCAATCTAGGACATTTAAACATCATATGAGCAATAAACTGTTCGTCGGAAACCTTTCCTTCGAAACCACCGAAAACGACCTGCAGGACGCGTTCGCCGCGTTCGGCACCGTCACCGAAACCAACCTGATGATGGATCGCACCACCGGCCGCTCGCGCGGCTTCGGTTTTGTGACCCTGAGTACGCCCGAAGAGGCGCAGAAGGCCATCGACGGCCTCAACGGCAAGGAATTGAGCGGCCGTGCCCTCACCGTCAATATCGCCCGCCCGCGCGAAGAGCGCAGTGGCGGCGGTCGGCGTGAATACGGCGCCAATCGCGGCGGCAATCGCAGCCGCTACTGAGCATTGCGTCAACAACCTCACCGGCGGGGTTCGGATAAACCGGACCCCGCCTTTTTTGTTTCAGCGCATTATGAAAGAATTACCCATCCAAATTGAAGGCTGCGTGAAAGTTGTCCTGCCCGGCACGATGTTCCGCGTGGAGCTCGACAACAAACATCTCGTGCTGGCCACCATCTGCGGTAAAATGCGCAAACGCTTCGTGCGCCTGACCGTCGGCGACCGCGTAAAAATGGAAATGTCTCCCTATGACCTGGACAAGGCACGCATCACCTGGCGATTGCGGTAAAACTATCGGAGGGCGGAGTTACACGACGCCCCATCTTCCCGAAGTTTGGGTCTCGCAGAGCTCGCCCCTCCGACAGGGTATTGAACTTTAGTTTTTTGCGACGGCAAAGCATTTTGACAGGATTAACGTGATGGACAGGATGGGAAAAATATCCTGAACCTCCTGTGCCTCCGGTCGGAATCAACTCCCGGCAGCCGGCGGATGCGAACTTCGGCAGGGCGCCGGTTTGTGTTAGAGCATTTTAAATTGAACTGTAGCCTTATTACTGGTAGGGCGGCGTTGCCGCGCCGCCTTGGCGAAGCAGCAGCTTCGCCCTACCTCGGCTACAGTTTTTGTGAAACCGCTCTAATACGGGGGACTGACCCGTCCCGCGTTTCCGGCCGATACCTGCCTCAAGGCTTTCGTAGCTTTTTCAAATGCCCGAAGCTGACGAGCTTTCCGCCCTTTTCGTCCCACAACCGGAACGCCAGGGATTTGAAGCTGGAGAAAAACGTGACGGGTTTCACGGCTTGAAACAGCGGGTCGGCCCGGTGGCATTTTTCCAGGTTGTAATTGGGAATGCGCGGGCTCAAATGATGAATGTGATGAAACCCGATGTTGCCGGAAAACCATTGCAGCACGCGCGGCAGCTTGTAAAAGGAACTGCCCCGCAACGCGGCCGCCACAAAGCTCCAGTCCTCGCCGCGCTCCCAATAAACACCTTCAAACTGGTGCTGGACGTAAAACAGCCATACGCCCGCGCCGCCGGCCACCATCACCGCTATCAGTTGAATCAACAGATACGGCAGGAATCCAAAAACGTAACTCATGCCGATGACCATGCCGAGCAGGGCGGCATTCATCGCGTAAACCGAATGTCGCTCGCGCGGATTCGATTTGGCTGACGGAAACCGCTGTTGGATGATGAACAAATACAGCGGTGCCAGCACGAACAGCACGAACGGGTTCCGCGCCAGCCGGTAGGCGAATTTTTTCCAGCGCGACGACTCCAGGTATTCCTGCACCGTCAGCGTCCACACGTCACCCGTGCCGCGCCGGTCCAGGTCGCCCGCCGCCGAGTGATGAATGGCATGTTCCCAGCGCCAGTGATAATACGGCGTGAACGTCAGGATGCCCGCGAGGAACCCCACCGTGTCGTTGGCCGCCGGCGATTTGAAAAAGGAACCGTGGCCGCAATCGTGGAAAATGATGAACACCCGCACCAGCAGCGCCCCCAGCAAAACCGCCAGCGGCACGACCAGCCACCACGACACCGGCAGGCACAAATACATCAGATACCACAGCCCGCCAATCGGCACGAGCGTGTTGACGATCTGCCACAGCGCCCGCCACAGCGACGGCTCCTGGTATTTGCGTACAATCTCCTTCCACGCCGCCGCATCTGGCTTGGAATCGGGGGCAGTTGAATTTACCTCGTTGGTCATGACAATCATTTGAGCCTTGAAAGGCTCAGTTGCGTTCAAAAAGAGAATACTCCCGCATTCCGACAGCGGCAACTGGAAGTTGAAATCGAGGGTCGGAAGGATTTTTACGCCAGGGCGCCAAGATGAAACAAGGAGTCAGGAGCCAGAATTCAGAAGCCAGAAGCCAGAAATCTGTGTTTATCTTTGTTAATCTGTGGCTCAAATCCTTGGCGCGCCTGGCGCCTTGGCGGTTCTTCCGGTTCGGCGTTCAGCGTTCGATGTTCAGCGTTTGCGATTTTCCTTCAGCCTCATCCTTCGAGGGCCGGATGCCCCGGTCCCAGCCAGATCAGTTTTGGAGACGAGCAACTTGCTTTAATACCGACTTGTGTCAATAGTGAGGACTGACCCGTTTTCGTTTTCGTTTTGACGTTTTCGTTTTTGGATTCTGGCTCCTGACTTCTGACTCCCGACTTCAACCTGGCGTCCTTGGCGCCGTGGCGGTTCAATTCTTTGTGTTTGCTTTGTGCCGCCAAGGGGCAGAGGTTCTTGGGGAACGAACGACCATGCGCGAGTTCATTTACCAGGTGGATGCGAAGGATCGGATTACTTCGGTGGACGCAAACTGGGTGGCTTTCGCCGCAGAAAACGGATTGCCGGCGCTGACGGCGGAAGCGGTCACGGGCAAATCGTTGTGGGATTACGTCTCGAACCCGACGTCGAAACAATTCTACAAAATCTTCATGGCGGAAGTGCGGAAGACCGGCCGGACCATCACCGTGCCCTTTCGTTGCGACAGCCCGGAATGCCGGCGGTTCATGAAGCTCGCCATCCAATCCCTGTCCCACGGCGCACTGGAATTTCGCAGCGTGTTGATCCGGGAGGAACCGCGGCCGCGGGTGAACCTGCTCGACCCGGGTTTCCCGCGCACGGAGGAATTTCTCACCATGTGTGCGTGGTGCAAGAAGGTCAAGGCTCCCGACTGGGTGGAGGCCGAGGCGGCCGTGCAGCAGTTGAAGTTCTTTGACCAGCCGCAACTGCCGCAAATCACCCACGGCATCTGTGAAAACTGCATCCATTCGCTGCGGCTGATCATCAAATCCAATTGAAAGCCGGGTCCCGATCGGATCAAGCCATTTTAAAAAGAGGTGTGAGGCGCGGGGCGTGGAGCATGAGGATTACGGCTCGCGGTCCTTGCGGACGGCCACCGGCTCGTCCCATGCTGCTGGTCCTGGATTCTGACTCCTGACTTCTGACTCCCTGTTTCAACCTGGCGTCCTTGGCACCGTGGCGGTTAAAACTTTTGGGGCAGCCCGCTTCAATGCCGGTTTGTGTCAATACTTAAAACCCGTTTTCGTTATTGATCGGGAGGTTAACCGTTCCAAACCACCCGGCCCCTCAAATGACTTCCCGCGCGCTTGAAGCCGAGCGAACCGATAATCATGTAGAAGGCCGGGCGCCCTTGGGAATGTTCCTTGAGGGCGTCATTTCTGACGAATTTCATGATCGAGGGCAATGACAGCAAATCCGCGGCGATCAAATCATTGTCCCGATAGATGGAATACTTTTGTTTCGGGCTGTTCATGGGGTTGTCTGCCGTTCAATGGCTATCGGCCCACAGCTCCTCTCTGAATCATTACCGTGATCAAGATGCCGGCGACGATCAGACCCAGCGACAAGGTGGCCGCGATGATTTTGAACTGTTGGTTGTACTGTGAAGGATGCAAACGTGGGAAAAGTAATTTTCCAAAATAATTTTTCAGCATGAAAAGCCTTGGGTTGGTATTAAACTCATTTCAGTACCTGTTCCCTCCAATGTCCACACATTCTTCGGAAATGTATTCTGAAAAGATGGCTGGAACGGTGGCGAGAACTCCCGGACTACCGGGTGGGTCGGCGCGCTCTTCGTGTGACCAGGCCTTGCTTACGGTAAGGGTACATGTTCCAATCGCTTTGCCGTTGAGAGCTTGAATGGCCGACCGGGCGCCTTCTGATGTGGCCATGGTGATGAACCCAAAACCACGCGGCCGACACTTGACACGGTCGAGCGGAATATTGACCTCCGTGACGATGCCATAACGGGAAAACAACTGCTTCAGATCATTTCCCGTCGTGGCGGTGGCCAGGTTGTCCACATAGATTTTTGTGTTCATAACCGTTCGTTTTTAAATCGGCTTTGGGACTCGGGTCGGATTTCCAATCATTTCCCAAGATACTTTAACGGGTTGCGAATCCGGTCGAGCCGTTCGGCTTTAAGTTCGTTTCGAACCGCCAACTGCCGTCTTTGCTGGACGGCTTTAGCGACCGATTGGGGAAGGAACCAGGTCTGTTTGACCAGTTGGATCATGGTCAGGCAAATCATTTTCAGTATGTACATAAAATTGTATCACTCCCTTTGATTCCGGTTTCCGGCGGACACATTCGGTTTCCTTTCACCGAATTCCGCCATCCCTGCCTCCGATTTTCAACCCTGCCGCAACAGCCGTTCGGCCTCGAACCAATGTTCCTGGTCATGGCCCTGTTCCTGTCCCCGCAACAACCAAATCTCGTAGGCCTTTGTCCCAATTGCCGACTGTGATGGGGCTGCTTTTACCGACTTTAACGGATTATGCCCGGTCGCCTTGGTAATCACATTTTGTATTGAATTTATGGCTCTCTGACTGCCGGAAGCGGGGGACGGAGTTTTTTGTGTGGCTATGGTCATAATTTTTTCTTTCTGGGCCTGGTTTACGCCTGTTTCAGAGCCGCCAATGCGGCTCCGGCTTTGCAGTGCAGGGAATAAAAGGGGAAGGAACGCCCCATCCGGGGGCAGTCGGACACCTGGTAAACAATGCTCCGTTAGCAAAGGCAACGTACGCCCGAAACCGGAATCCGCAAGTTTAATCGGGATAAATCGGCATGGTTTCCCTGAGACGCTTCAAACGGAAGTTCCCCGCTTGGTGCCGCACTTCCAACACTTGCTGAACTGGCTTCCCAACTTTTCGCCACACCGGGAACAAGTCCACTCAGCTCCCGCTGCGTTGGTCGGATGTTGCCATTCCTCCACGAGCGCAATGGCTGCTGAGTAATCCGCATCATTCTCCACCCAGAGTTCGGCCTGGAATGGTGCTGAAGGAATGATCTGCGCCATTTGCTCGTTGTTTTCCACGCAACGAATGCCCGACTTCTGCAGCACATTTTTGAGCAGCCCCACCTCTGCGCTGTCAACCGAAGTAAATACGCGTTTCATAACCAATGTTTCCTTATATTACAACCTACCACACTTCGTGAAATATTCCTTCCGGCTCGGCGTGGCGGAGGAAGAACTCACACGCCTCCACCCTTCGCAGCCGCCCGGCCGGAAATGTCAGGGGGCGGAATATGCGATGATGCGGGACTGGCCCGTTCACGGACGAAACCAACGGCTCACTCAATCGGCAAACCCAAGGCCCTGGCCGCCGCCTGGAGGGCCTGCTCTTTGGCCGTGCGCTCACGGTCGGTCTTCTCCTGACGCGCCTGTTCCGCGTGTTTCAAGTATGACTCCGCGCTGCTTAAAAGGTGTTCGAGATTTTCACGCACGCCCGGCGAGAAACTTGCCGGACTGATCACCAGTATCCCGTCTTTGGCGAAGGTTGTCTGATAAACCCCCAGTTGCTCGTCCGTCCCCAACATCTGCCGGAATTTCTCGTAGATTTGCCCGGTCAACGGCGGATCGGTAGTCAAGGCGATACTGTTTTCACCACACAATTCCCGGTTGATGGATTTGATTTTCATGCGGTGCCGATTTTTTCAGTTCCAGCCCGATTAGCTGCCACTTTTAAGAATCTGTCAACCGGAATCGGCCCCCAAACCTCCTCACGGCAGCTCCGATGCATCGCGAGCAAGCCGCCAGAGGCCACGCCCAGCAGAAAAGCTGTCCGCAGATTTCACAGATTTACGCCGATTCGTTTAAACCGCCAGGACGCGGAGGACACCAAGATGAAACCAGGAGTCAGGAGCCAGAATTCAGAAGCCACCCGTTTCAGGGATTAGAAATTTTGCAGCCCGGAAAAGTTGAAGCTGTGCAGGACCAACGAGGGGACCAGGCTCCGGGTGCGATGCAAAACATACCCCCAGAGCAACCCCAACGGGACCAGGTTTACGCATCCGATGAGTGCTGGAGTCCAAGTGGCAGCACCGGCGTTAAACTCGGGAGCGTGCAGAAAGGCCCAGAAGGCGGCGGTCAGAAACCATGCCGCGGCGGCGTTGTGCGTAACGGCGCCGAGCCGGGTTTGCCACGTCATTCGGAAGAACTCCTCGGGTAGTGACGAGATGAAGATTGCGGCGGGCAATGCCCGCCAAAGCGAACCTTCCTCGTGAATGAATTCCCCCAGCGTGAGACCGGCTCCGGACAAATGACCCAGACCGAAGAAGCCCGAAAGAATCAGCGGGACCGCCAAAAGGCCGCGGACTGGAAAGCGGAAACCCAAATCCCCGAGGCGATAACGGAGGGCCAGCAGGTCCATAAGCGCAATCGGAATATTGAAGGCAAACAGCAGGCCGGCCAGCCGGAACAAAACGGTCACCAGACCCGGAGATCCGGTCGGGACGCTGCTAAAATGAACATAGAGCCAGGAAAAGACAATGAGCAGGCAAATGGCGGCGACGGTCAATTCAAGTCCGGGCCGCCGCACCGGCAACGGAGACGGGCGGTGACGCCCATAAAGCAGGTCCAGGACTAAAACGGAGAACGCAATGGCGGCGAGGTAAGCCAGACGCTGCGGCAGTTTTCCAAACCAGAATGCCTGGCCCACCACGGCGGCGGACGTGATGACCAGGAGCGCGGCAATCACCCGGTGACGGTGAATGAGGTCCAAGTACAGGCGCGCCACGGGCGTAATAAACAGGTCTCTCCGGGGAAGTTCGGCTGTAAGCGGAGCAGGCATCGGCAAGTGAGGTAAAGTGTGTACATCGGTGGCCGGGGTGTCAACCCGCTTCACGGCAGACGCCAGACGCCGCGCTCGATGTGGAGCAGCAGGCCGAGATCGCGTAGCACGTGCAATTGCTGCCTGATTTTATCCCGCACGTGCCGGTTGTCGGGATGGAGGCTTTCCAGTTCGCGGGTGAAGGCATAAACATCGGCGGTGGTAAAGGTGTTGGTAGGGACGCCTCGCCGAGGCGTCCGCGGACGGCTAGGGCCAGCCGTCCCTACCTCAGAAATACGCCGCACGATGTTTAGCACGTCCAGCGTCCAGCCCCGAAAGCTTTCGGGGTTTTGATTTCGCGGATGGGTTTGAGCCGGGTGTAACGGGCCCGCACTTCCTCCGGCGGAACGATGACCGTAGGACAGGCATCCTGCCTGTCTCCATCTTCCTTGTCTCTTAAATCAGAGTCAGGCGCGACCCGTCCTCCATAGCAGTCCTGCGGAGGGTGGACGCCTGACCTGCGTGGAGACGCAATCGTCGTAACGACGAGAGGATGCGGGCTTCGGGCGCGATGCGCTGCAGGTCCAGGTTGCAGCCCACCCAGCCGGCCCGTCCTCCGTAGCAAGTACTGCGGAGGGCGGAAAGGCAAAGCTGGGGACGGGCAGGAGATTACGGACTAGCCATAACGTTCCTCGCCCCGCGGTTGTGCGGAGTCACACAAGTTGTTACCTTCGCGCAGTGAAGATTTCCATCGTCGTCCCGGCCTTCAACGAGGAAAAACTCCTGGGCGAAACCCTGGCGCAAATCAAGTCGGCAGCCGGCGCGTTGACAAAAATTGGATGGGATACAGAATTGATCGTCTGCGACAACCATTCCACCGACCACACGGCGGACATCGCGCGCGCGGCAGGCGCGACCGTGGTCTTCGAACCGGTCAATCAAATTGCCCGCGCGCGAAATGCCGGGGCGGCGGCAGCCACCGGCGACTTGCTGGTGTTCGTGGACGCCGACACTCATCCCAGCGCGGGATTGTTTGCCGACATGGCGGAGGCCATTCAATCCGGCGATTGCATTGCCGGTAGCGCCATCTTTCGCTGGGACAAAAAAACTTTCAGCATCGTGGTATGGATGCCACTCCTCAACATCGGGTTCCGGTGGCGGCAAATGTTCCTGGGCCCGTTCGTCTTTGTCGAACGGATGGCGTTTCAAAAACTCGGCGGCTTCAATCCCGAAGTCTTCGCGGGCGAAGAGTTGGAATTGTGCGGACAATTGAAGCAACTCGCAGGCGAAATGGGAAAACGACTGGTCATCCTGCATCGGCATCCCGTCCTGACCTCCGCCCGCCGCTTTGCCGAATACTCGGCGCTCACGCCGCTCAATGTATTGTTCCACATCATTTTCAAGCCGCACGCCTTTACCACCAGCCGCGAGGCCGCCCGCCGATGGTATGACGGACGGAGGTAAAGCCTGTTAGTGTCAATACTCGGGACCGACCCCTTTTTGCCCCGCCTCTAGCCAGGTCAGTTTGGGAGACGAACAATTTGGGAATTTTTAACGCAGAGACGCAAAGACGCGGAGAAAGAATTGTAAGCGCCGTCGGCGCGGCATATTTGTAGAATCACCAACCAATAAATGTTTCAAGCTCCGTCAGGAGCGGCATATTCCGCCCCAACGGGGCTGGGAATTTATTTGGATTCGAGAGCTACAAAGATTCCGCTCCTGACGGAGCTGCGGCAAACGCCAGTGGCCGCGCCCGACGTGCAGCAATAATCCCGCGTGTCGCACCGAATCCCGCAATGCGGGAGAAGGCGGACGTTACGCCAGCCTATGGGCTCTTCGTGCGGAATGCGCCCAGGAGATAGGCAACCAGGCATATCGCCAGGATCAGGCCAATGCCACTGCCGCCGATGACGGGACCGCCAAAGTAAAACCCGCCGCCGCCGAACAAGAGAAGCAGAACAACTAGTAATAATAATATATTCATGCCGGCAAGATAACACACCGCTGCATGGTTGCTATGGGGTCTTGTCCCCAGGGTCTTCACCCCAGAGACGGATTTGGACTCGCTCGCGACATGGGGAGTTCACCTTATAGCCCGCCGGCCAGAATCAGTTAAGTTGGCGGCATGAAAACAAATCCACTCCGCCGGACGCTTCGGCTGCTGTTATTAAATGCGGCTTTTGCGGTCCTGGCCGCTGGTTGCGCCACACACAATATGAAATCCTACAATCAGGATTTCCATCAAAACCTGCCAACCTCACCCAACTATGCCATTGAGAATGTTGATGACACACATTTCCAGGTTGCCGTCCATCAAGGTTCTCCTTTGCCAGGAACGGAGCGCATCATTTATGTGAAGGATGTGGCCTCAACTGTTGCTGCAACCGAAGCCAAACGTCGGGGCTGGCAAAACTGGAATCTTGATTATATTCAAGAACGCGATCAGGGGTGGATGCACATTGTCATAGCCGATGTCACCCGTAAAAACGCCATCGAAAAGACACCTGACTCAACCCCATAACCAACCATAGGTTTCACCGATTCAGTTTAACCGCCTAGACGCCAGGACGCCAAGGTTTCAGCCATAGATGCTTTGGGCGGCGAAAATACAGGATTGAAGACCAGCGTTCGCTTCCGTCCTTCGCCTGGCTTCAGCAACTCCGTTGCTAATGCGGGTCGAGCCACTTCGGCAGGACCCCGTACCAGTAGTGGCTCAGGGTGAGCCAGACGAGCGAGAGCACGTAAAGGTAGAGCCCGGTGATGAATATTTTCTGTACGAGCGTGGCCGGATAATTTTGCTCGGACTTTCCCGCTTGCGAGATTTTGTTTTCTTCCATAGCTGGATAAATAATATGCTGGCAAACCTTGGGGCGCTATGGGGTGTTCACCCCATGGACGAAACGCACTTGTTTCGCAGCATTTTCTCCAAATGCACAACTAAAACCCAAACAGCAGAAATAAAACTGACGCCATGAATACCAAAAGCAAATCCTACGAACCCCAGTACGCCGCCAGGAATGGGGCAACCATTAAAACAGTAAGCCGGCAGGTTGCCGTCACGGAACCCGATCTGCAAAATGCCGTCCGGGAAGCTTTTGACCTGGCAAAAAGCGGCGGCCGGGAACTCAACCTCGCTTTCAGCCTCCATGTAAATTCTGTCTAAAAAAACGCTCTCCCTTTGAGTTGAAACCAAAACCCGCCTTGGCGGTAAAAAAATTGGCGCAGCCTGCTCCGATGCCGTATATCGGAGGAATAATCACTGGCCGGATGCCCCAGCTCCAGCCAGGCTTGTCACGGCGTAGCAACTCGTCTCGCCGAAATCAGACTTGTCTCGGCGAAGCAACAGCGAAGACGGATGAAGGCGGAAGCAAAGACGGATCTGTTTTGGGGACGAACAACCCGCTTCGGTACCGGTTTGTGTCAAAAGTGAGGACTGACCCGTTTCCGTTTCTGAACCAGTTCGCCGTCCGGAAAAGTTTGGAACCGCGCCGGCAGGAGCTCGAAACGTTGCTGGCCAGCCTTAAATAAAAATCACGTAAATACTTGGGATGCGGAACGGCTCATCCGCGGATTTTGCAGATTTTCGCTGATAAACGGGGGTTTCGCGCGAAGAACGCAAAGCGCATCAAGGGGCAACCTTGAAACTAAACGAAAGTTTTTTGTCACCTCTTTGGCTTCGCGAGGGACATCTTCAGCAGTATGATGATAAATGAAACCATGGCCGCAACGGAACATAGTGATGCAGAACTGGTCTCCCGCACCCTGGGTGGCGACCGGGACGCCTTCAACCGGATTGTCTCGCGCTATCAGATATTGATTTGTTCGCTGGCTTACAGCCGCATCGGCCATCTCGGCCAGAGCGAGGATGTAGCCCAGGAAACGTTTATTACCGCCTGGAAACATCTCCAGCTCCTGCGCGAACCGGAGAAACTTCGCGCCTGGCTGTGCGGTATCGTCCGCAACCGGATTCACAAGAGCCTGCAGCGGGAGGGCCGCGAACCAGTGCACAATGCCGAGCCATTGGAAACCGTGCACGATTCACCGGCACGGGAAACGCTTCCTTCGGAACAAGCCATCAGCCGGGAAGAAGAGGCGATTTTGTGGCGCTCGCTGGAAAGAATGCCCGAAATTTACCGCGAACCGCTCATCCTGTTCTATCGCGAACACCAGTCCATCGAACACGTGGCGGCGGAACTGGAATTGTCCGAAGACGCCGTCAAGCAACGGCTGTCGCGCGGGCGCAAAATGTTGCAGGAGGAAGCGCAGGCGTTCGTGGAAAGCGCCTTGAGCCGGACGGCGCCAGGCCAGGCGTTTGCCAGCGCGGTGCTTGCGGCATTGCCTGCCGCCCCGGCGGCGGTTGGTGCCGGCTTGGCGGGCAAAGGCGCGGTGGCGGCCAAGTCGGGTTTTCTGGGAGCGTGGCTGGTGCCGATGATCGGGATCCTTTCTGGCATCGTGGCGGGTTGGCTGCTTGTTCGGTCCGCTCCGACCGCTCGCGAACGGCGGGCCAAAAAAATCGCGATTTGGGGTATTTGGATTTTCGCGCTGGCATGGTGCGTGCCCGTACAACTTGCACTGCTGACTTTGGGCAAACACTGGGCGTGGAGTCACTGGACGGTTTTTGTCGTGATGGCGGGTTTTTGGTGGTTCTACGCCATCTTCTTCGCAACGCTGATCATCGTAATGTTTCGGCAGATTCTGGCCAGCCGCCGGCAGAGCGAAGAAGAAGCCGGGACTTTGCAGACATCTGGAACGCCACTGACTTTGGGGACGCGCATTATCGTGGTTGCTGGCATATATCTGCCATGCTTTTGGTGGCCGACCACACTGGCGTGGCGGGCGCAAGACCTGTTATCGGTCGGAATTCTTACCGGGGCGATGGTGGTGCTGGGCGTTTTGCATTTCTTCCAATTCCATATCCATGGCCGGAGTGCCGGAGTAGCGGCGATGCGGGGAGGTATAAGGTGTCTGACTTTGGCTTTTGGCGTGATTCTGGTAATATTGAACTGGCACCTGGATGTGTGGATGGCGGCCCGGTATGAAGTCAGCGTTGCTGAAATGCACCGTCTGTATCCCATGTGGGTCATTCCCTCACTCACACTGGCCTTATTGCTCTGGATCGGACTGGTCCTCGCCATCACCAAACCCAAACGCCGTATCTAGACGTTTCGCCTCCAAAAATTTCGCTGATGAATGGGAATTCCGCGCGAAGAATGCGAAGTGCACGACATCAGCCCCCCAATGCGCTCGACAATCCAGACGCCGGCGTTAAAAATAAACAGCACGGGCATGTCCATGCAATTTGTAGAACTCTGTTGGTTGATCCTCGTTCTCTTTTGGATTGTTTCAGCCATTTCAGTCAAACCCGTCAAAGAACGTCCAAGCCGGGGGCAGCCGGCTGGCCACGATTTGCCTCCCGATATTTTTTTGTTCCTTGCCGCTGTCAACTCGTTCAGGCCTGGTTGGATCAGGCTGTTAGAACAATGCAAAAAAAGTTCGACACGGGACGGCCTCCACGTGTCGAACCTGACTTTCCAAACTTTAACAGCAACTAAAGATTAACTTAATCTCCACTGTCTTTTCCTTTTCCACTCATATTGCCGCCGGTAATAATCGCATCAAGATAATAAACGTTATTCGTGTAAATTTCCCATTCACCGGAAATGTTATCAATGGTAAACGAATACTTGTCGCCTTTGGAGCTGCCTGAAAAGTTCTGTTTCATGGTTCCAGAGTAATCACCAATAAAAGGATAATACCAATTTCCCCCAAACTGGTACCCGTATGAAAATACGATGATAACACTACCTGTCATCGAGCCGGAACCGCTGTTGGCATCTCCCTTTCCACTGATAGGCCCATTATCAACCCTGAAGTAGAAATCCGCGACGGCATTAGATTGACCCGGTGAGACAAATGGCAACGGCAAGGAAACAACCATTTTGTTTGTTCCAACCACTTGAAGCACTTGGAGCCACCACTGGTCAACTTCGTAACCAAAATCAGATCCAAAATTGGTATTTACCAGCGAAATTTGCAACTGGTAATTGGTTTTACCCGCTTGGGCGAAGTAGTTTGTATTGCCGTAATAGGCCAGACCCATCAAACGCAGCAAACCTTTGTTGTCCAGTTTTACCGTTTTGGTCTTGGCGATGTTTCCCTGCCCATTGTTGTAATTGGTGGCTTGTATCACTTCCGTCAGCGCAATGTTCAACGATTGAACATCACCAATCTCAAACGGCAACCTGCCTATCTGAGCCTGAACTTTGCCAACGCCAAACGCCATCAATCCCGCCGCCGCCGCGCATAGTTTGAATGTTTTCATTTTCATAGGTCTTTTTGTTTTGTTAATTGCAATTAAATTTCTGTTTTGCCGTTGCGCCCCAGCAATGGCAATCAGTTCTGAACCTTTCACAAAAGGTTTCATCCGGCAACAAATTGGAAGAATTGTCAATATATATCGCTATTTTCTGACTAATTACAGAGAGGTCTGAAATTCCCCCTCACCAAAATCCCTCTTTCGGTGGGATAATAACAGGGTGCAGCAGCAACGCGGGGATTTAACCGCCAAGGCGCGTCCGCCGTCGCCGAGGCTTTGGCGAGACAGGGAGAACGCGAAGATGAAACATGGAGTCAGGAGCCGGAATTCAGAAGCCGGAAATCTGTATTAATCTGTGGCTCAGAACTTGGCGCGCCTGGCGCCTTGGCGGTGAAAAAAGTTTTCCGGCCTTTGAGTTGAAACCCGTTTGTGTCAATACCAGTGAGGACTGACCCCTTTTTGACCCCTTTTCGGTCTTCGCGGATGGCGTTCAAATATCCGTTCCGGTACCGGTTTGTGTCAAAAGTGAGGACTGACCCCTTTTCTGGCGGCGCAGCAACGCCGCCCTGCCATCAAACCACGGTCGCATAGCACTTGAAAAATGTCATTTGAATGAGGCGGAATTTCCAGTATCTTTTGGACATGACAGCGACCGGCGTCATTGAAGAAATTAAACACCTGTCTCCCGGCGAACAATCCCGGGTCATCCAGTTCGCCGTCGAACTGGCGCGCACACGTCAGCTTGCGGGAAAAGAATTGTCAGCACTCGCCCAACGCATGGTTGATTCCGATGACCCCGCCGAAGTTGAAAAATTAAAATCCGCCCTGGTTCACGGCTTCTACGGCAACTAGCCATGGCCCGCATTCAGCGCAGCCACCTGCCCCGACCCCTGTTTGCGCATCTGCTCGACCGGATCAAATCCCGGAACATTTCCGCCGACCAGCTTGGATTGCTGGCTGAATGGTTGGACGCCCAGCCGGAAGTACCGGAAGGCCCATGGTTCAAGAAATTTTCGGGCATGACTGTTTGCGGCGAAGGCGAACTCATCAAAACCTTTTTGCAACCCGGCCAGGTTGCCGCCGGCAAGGAACTAAGTTAACCGCCAGGACGCGGAGGATACCAGGATGAAACAAGGAGCCAGGAGCCAGAATTCAGAAGCCGGAAATCTGTGTTAATCTGTGGCTCGGAACTTGGCGCGCCTGGCGCCTTGGCGGTGAAAAAAGTTTTCCGGCCTTTGAGTTGAAACCTGTTTGTGTCAATACCAGTGAGGACTGACCCGTTTCCGTTTACGAACTCTTTCAAATTCCCACCATGAAAATGGCGTGCTAAAGTTTCCGTCCTCCGAATATATTTTGGGGCAACCCTATGCGCAGGCCAAAGATGAAATCCAAGCATGTACCGGCAAGGGCATCCGTTCCGGTCTTGGCCTGGTCGCGTTTTCCGGTGTGGCTGATGGCGGCACTGCTGGTGCTGGGGACGACAGCCCTATACTGGCCGGCGACACGATGTGACTTCATCAACTACGATGATGATGCTCTCGTCTCCTTGAATATTCATGTCCAAAACGGATTGAACTTGGAAAACATAAAATGGGCTTTCGTCAATCCTGTTAACAACATCTGGCATCCGTTGACGGTGATGTCGCATATGTTGGACTGTCAACTGTTTGGTTTGCAGCCTTGGGGCCATCACCTGACCAGCGTGTTGCTGCATGCCCTCAACACCGCCCTGGTGTTTCTCTTATTTCGTCGGCTGACCGGAGCGCTGTGGCGGAGCGTGATGGTGGCGGCAGTGTTTGGTCTGCACCCGGTGCATGTGGAGTCGGTGGCGTGGGTGGCGGAACGCAAGGACGTGTTGAGCACCTGTTTTGGATTGTTGTCGCTGCTGTTTTACGCTGGCTATGTCCGGCGTGCAACAAGTCGCGAGGGTCAAGAGACACGAATGAACGCCATCTTGCCACCCGTCACCCGTCACCGGTCACTTTTTTACGGTCTGGCTTTGATGTTTTTCGCGTTGGGATTGATGAGCAAGCCGATGCTGGTGACCTGGCCGTTCGTCCTGCTGTTGCTGGATTGGTGGCCGCTCAAACGATTCACGATTCACGATTCACGATTTGGCCTTTGCTCCGGGAGAAGTTGCCGTTCTTCGGGTTGGCGGCGGCGGCGAGTGTTGTGACCTATGTGGTGCAGAAGCAGACGGGCGCTTTGGTGGCCGGCGAAAAACTCCCCTTGGGCGCACGCAGCGGGAACGCCCTGATTTCGTATTGCCGTTATCTGGGGAAGCTGTTTTGGCCGGTGGATCTGGCGGTTTTCTATCCCCGCCCCGGGCATTGGCCGTTGGAGCAGGTGCTGTTGGCGGGTGGGTTGATCATGGGCGTTACGGTCCTGTTAATTGTGAAGCGGAGGCGATATCCGTTTATGCTGATGGGGTGGCTGTGGTATTGCGGGACGCTGGTGCCGGTGATCGGGCTGGTGCAAGTGGGCGAACAGGCGATGGCGGACCGGTACACTTATATTCCGTCGCTGGGGGTGTTGATTCTGGCGATTTGGGGTGTGTATGAACTGACCCGAAGCTGGCGGTATCAAGTGATGGTGTTATCGGTGCTGGGTTGTGCGGTGGTTATTTTATGCCTCGGGATGGCGCGGCAACAGCTCGGATATTGGAAAAACAGTGAAACGCTTTTCCGGCATGCGCTCGAAGTCACGGAGAACAATCACCTCGCGCACAATAATCTCGGCTTCACTCTCGACAAAAAAGGCCAAACCGGCGAGGCCATCAGCCAATATCAGGAAGCCATCCGCCTCAAACCGGATTTCGCCGAGGCCCACTTCAACCTGGGCACTGCTCTGGGCAAGAAAAGCCTGACCGACGAGGCCATCAGCCAATATCAGGAAGCCATCCGCCTCAAACCGGATTTCGCCGAGGCCCACTACAACCTGGGGGCTGCCCTCGTCGTGAAAAATCAAATTGACGAGGCCATCAGCCAATTCCGGGAAGCCATCCGCCTCAAACCCGATTTCGCCGAGGCCCACATTAACCTGGGGGCTGCCCTCGTCGGGAAAAATCAAATTGACGAGGCCATCAGCCAATATCAGGAAGCCATCCGCCTCAAACCCGATTTCGCCGAGGCCCATAACAACCTTGGCAGCGCCCTGGGCAAGAAAGGCCAAATCGACGAGGCGATTAATCAATTTCAGGAAGCCATCCGCCTCAAACCGGATTTTGCCGCGGCCCGCAGCAACCTCGCTCACGCATTGGAAATGAAGAACGCTCCGGCAGGCCGCTGATTAAAGGTTGTGGCACGCTGTTGAGTAAAAGGTTTAAGCGGGTGGGTGGTACATCGGCGCGGGTGTGGCGGCGGATCAATCCTGTGTAAGCCCTGCCTTTTGCGTGCTTGGCGCCGAAACCAATCGAGCCACAGGCTCGACCGCTACCCTGGTAGGGCAGAGCTGCCGCTCTGCCGGGGATGGCGGCGCAGCAACGCCGCCCTACCAACTATGGCAAACGCCATTCCCCACGGCCGACGTGCAGCAGCAGGCCGGAATCGCGAAGGACTTGGAGTTGCTGGCGGATTTTGTCGCGGACGTGCCGATTATCGGGATGGAGCTGCTCAAGCTCCCGCTCGAAGATATAGGCGTCCGCCGTCGTGAACTCCTCAGTAGGCGCCGACGTAAGGAGGCGAGTTCCTTTCCCGCCTGCGGACCCAGACTCGTGACCTCGTCTCCTACTATCCACCAGCCGTCTCACAACATTCAACACGTCCAGCGTCCAGCCCCGAAAGCTTTCGGGGTTTTGATTTCGCGGATGGGTTTGAGCCGGGTGTAACAGGCGCGAACTTGGGATTTAACCGCCAAGACGCGAAGGACGCCAGGATGAAACAAGAATTCAGGAGCCAGAATTCAGAAGGCAGAAATCTGGGTTTATCTGTGTGAATCTGTGGCTCAGAACTTGGCGTGCTTGGCGCCTTGGCGGTTGGCAGGAACGACGGAATCAGGAGCAGGTCGCGAACTTCCCAGGTCGCCAGCGGTTGGCGCATCAGGAGCAGATTCGGTGTCCGGTCTTCGCAGATGGCGTTCAGGGATTTTTAACGCAGAGACGCAAAGACGCGGAGCAAGAATTGCAAGCGCCGTAGGCGCGACATATTTGTAGAATCACCAGCCAACAAATGTTTCAAGCTCCGTCAGGAGCGGAATATGCCGCCCCGCCGGGGCTGGGAATTTATTTGGATTCGGGAGCTACAAAGATTCCGCTCCTAACGGAGCTACGGCAGCCGCCAAGTCCGACGGTAGGGCAGAGCTGCCGCTCTGCCGGGGATGGCGGCGCAGCAACGCCGCCCTACCACCAAAACAGATCACGGCAGACGCCAGCGATTGCGGTCGATGTGCAAAAGTAAATTCCGGTCGCGCAGTTCCTGAAGCTGCTGGCGGATTTTCACTTTAGCCTTTAGCCTTTAGCCCTCAGCCTTTGAGTACCGGATGCCCCGGCTCCAGCCAGGCTTGTCACGGCATAGCGACTCGTCGCGCCGAAATCCGATGAAGGCGGAAGCGAAGACGGATCTGTTTGGGGGGACGAACAACCCGCTTCAATCCCGGTTTGTGTCAATACTCAGGACTGGTCCGTTTAAGGCACAGGGCAAAAAATTTCTTCTAGCAATGGAAATCAACGAAAAACTCCGTCGATGAACAAGCCAGACCCGTTATATGCCAGATGACACAGGATACAATCCCAAAGACTGTCGGACTTTTCCCGCAAATAACATTGGACGAGCGTAAGCAAACTCAAGTCGACAACTGCCACCCAAGTATGGAAATACTGCTCCGAATGCGTCCAGGCTGTCCATGCCACGATTAAAGCCACGCTAAATCCTATCGGATACGACCCGCGAAAGGCCTTGTAAAGAAACCCACGATTGATTGATTCTTCAAAGACCGGTGCCAGCAATAATAGGGGGGCCAGGAAAAAATATTTTTCGAAGCCCGGAGTATATCTGAATGCGCTGATGTCATGATTCGAAACTCCCTTTCCCCATCCCTGAACTATTATGACATGGCCTAGAAGCCGAATGATTACTGCCGTGGTCACACCAAACCAGGCGTAATCACTTGGTTTTCGGTCGAGACCGAATCCTTTCCAGAATGCGGCAAGCTTTTCCGTCCGTGCAAAATAGGCTGCGACCAACAACTGAAGAGAATAGAGCGAAACGCGTACGACAAAATGGCCAAATCCGCCTCCACGCCATCTGTAAAAGCCATGAAGCTTCCAATCCAGCACAGACAGAAACATTCCAGTTATTAATTCTAGAGCCAAAAACATTCCCAAACACTTCCAAGCATCACGTGCGGTCCATCGATAATCCGGAAAAGTCAGATAGGGTATGTTTTTGTCTGTGGTTTCCATTTGCCCCTGTGGCGGGACAGCACCATCGTCAGCAGCGCCTTGTGTCGGGTCAATTATTTGCCCACTGGCCGGCGGCGGGTGAGAAATATTTTCTGGAAGTGGTTGCCTGTCGATGGCACAGACCGAGGCATCGTCTGGATATTCCGTGCCACAGTATGGACAACGTTTCATGCGATGGGTAAAGCTGCTCCAAATCAAAGCCGTGCGGCAGCTGCTCGTCGAGGAAAATCCCCCGGGTCACGGCAGACGCCAGATGCCGCTTTCTACGTGAACCAATAAACCAGTGTCGCGGAGAATTTGGAGTTGCTGGCGGATTTTATCCCGCACATGCCGGTTATCGGGATGAAGCTGTTCCAGTTCACGGTCGTGAGCATAAACCTCGTCGTTGGTGAATTCGGGTTTGCCGAGGCGCCGCACGATGTTCAACACGTCCAGTGTCCAGCCGCGTTGGGTGACGGGAATATCCTTCAATGGTTTGACGCGCTTGAATTTCTCCCGGACTTCCTCGGGTGTGGCAATTACCGTAGCGCAGCGTCCCGCCTGCCGGGAGATAAATCCGGATGCAATGCAGCCGGGACGGCTGCGCTACTTTGTGGCCCAATCGTCGTCACCAACCAAATCCTCGCCTCAGCGGGGATTCGATTCAGGACGATGTTGCAGCCCACCCAGCCGGCGCGGCGGGCCGTGGCCGCAAGTGGCTTCCGCTTGATGACGGCTGACTCTGAAATCCGCGTAATCTGCGGGTAAAACTCTTCGCGTCCTCCCGGGCGCGGCAAGCGAGCAGGAGAACGAGGACGAGGACGAGGATGATTCCCTCAACCCTCAGGCCCCATTCCCATTCACCAAAGCCTGAAGGTTTTTGATTCCCTGGTCCAGATTCGGTTCTATGGCAGCAATTTGTTGGTCGCGATTTGCCGCCGCCGCCGCATTTTCCCTCTCCGCGGGCGCCAAAATAGTGTCCTTCCCCATCTTGATCACCACGTCATTCGGGCCCAGTCCGCCGAAGTTAACCAATTGATTATAATCCGCCTGGGCCCGTTGGGTCCGTTCCTGCATTTGCCGGTCAGAAGCTTCGCAGGTTTTGTCGATATACGTGAATCCGTCCAGAACGTTCAAAATCGCCCGCCGGACTTTGGACTCGGGCAATACGCCCACCGTCCCGGTCACCGACTTTTGCATCGCCAGATAATGCTGGCGGTAGCCATCGGCTTTTACCGTTTGATCGCCCAGAGTGCTTCTCAGCGCTTTGAATTCCTTGAGTGCCGACGTCGCCTTGTCCCGGTAGAGCTGCAGGTCTTTCTGAGCTTTTTCCGTGGCCTGCTCACAATTGGAGAGTTCACGCATCAAATCATCAATATTCACCTTTTGGGTTTCGACCAGGCTGCTGAGCGATTGCAATTGGTTCGCGTCCGCCTCGGCCTTTTTCTGCGCTTCCTCCAACTGGCTTTTCAAGTCCTGGTTGGGAGCGGGTTGTGCTACTGGCGACGCCACTTGACTATTGGCTGCCTTGAGTTGCTGTTCCAGCTTTTGCACGCGCGCTTTGAGGGCGGCATTTTCCGATTCCAGTTTTGGATTCGCCTTTCCGCAACCGGACAATAGAACTGCGAGGGTGATGAACAACGCAAAGAGATTTTTCGTCTTCATGGTTTCCACATTCCTCCCCATCAGGTTTCTTGTCCAGCCGAAAGTGGCCCGCCAGGGCGCCAAGGCGCGAAGGTTTTTCGCAATGGTAGAGCGGCGGTGCCCCGCCGCCCCAATATCAAGGCGGAGCGGCAGCTCCGCCCTACCAGTAACTGGGGAGTTTCAGCTCGCGGGTATCGGTCTTCGCCTGGCTTCGACCCGACAGGCGCTCGCCCCACCGCTCCTGGCTCTTGGATTCTGACTCCTGAATTCTGGATTCTGAATTCTCCCGTTTGCCCGTAAATTTCACCCCTATCCAACGGCATTTCACCTCCAAATCCCGGCATTTTGTCCCTTTTTTGTAAGAAAATCAGGGGGTTATGCGAAAATGGCACCGCCATGAAGAGAACTAAAGGTTTATCGCTGATGACTGCGCTGGGAGCGGCGCTCCTGGGGTTGGCGCCGATGACTTCGAGCGCCGGCCCGGCGTATAAACTGGCGTTTACGACGCAGCCGACCACGACAACGGTGGGGGCGAAGCTGACCAACGTGGTAGTGCAAATCCGGTCGCAGAACAATACCAACGTGCCGCAAAGCGGCGCGACGGTGACGTTGACTTTGAACAAGGGCGCTTATCTGACCGGCACCACCAGCGTCAACACGGATGCTGGCGGCAAGGCGACGTTCACTAATTTGACCATTTTGCAGGCCGGTACCGGCAACGCGTTGCTCGCCGCGGCCAGCGGCCTGTTGAGCGCCACCAGCTCCGTGTTCACTGTCAGCCAGGGCAAAACCACCGTCGCGTTGACGTCCTCGGCCAACCCGGCCGCGTACGGCCAATCCGTCACCTTCACCGCCACGGTCACCGCGGTTGCGCCCGCCACCGGCACGCCGACGGGAACGGTGACGTTCAAAGACGGCAGCACGGTCCTGGGCACAGGCACGCTGAACAGTTCGGGCAAAACCACCTTCTCCACGACGACCCGGCTGACCGCCGCGACCCATTCCATCACGGGCGTGTACGGCGGCGACACCAATTTCACCGGCAGCACTTCGGCCGTCCTGTCGCAAACCGTCAGCAAAGCGGTGTTGACCGTCTCGGGCATCACGGCCAGCAACAAAGTTTATGACGCTACGACCACAGCGAAACTCAACACCAACAGCGCGGCGCTGGTGGGTGTGTTGAGCGGAGACATCGTGACGTTGAACGTGAGCAGCGCCAAGGGCGTCTTCAGCGACAAGAACGTGGGCATGGGCAAGACGGTGACGGTTTCCGGCCTGACCATCAGCGGCACCAACGCCGCCAATTACAGCCTGACGCAGCCGGCCACAACGGCCAGCATCACCGCGCGCAGCCTGACGGTGACGGCCAAGGGCGTGAACAAGGTTTATGACGCGACGACCAACGCCACGGTGACGCTTTCGGACAACCGGGTATCGGGCGACGCGCTCACGGACAGTTACACCAGGGCTTTTTTCACCAACAAGACCGTGGGCACCGGCAAGCCGGTGACGGTGCTCGGCATCGCGATTTCCGGCACCAACGCCATCAATTATGCGCTGACGGCCACCACCGCTTCGACCACCGCCAGCATCACGGCAGCCACGCTGACGGTCTCGGGCATCACGGCGGCCAACAAGATTTACGACGGCAAGACGACGGCAACCATCAGCACCAACAGCGCGGCGCTGGTGGGTGTGTTGACCGGAGATAAAGTGACTTTGAATGCCAGCAGCGCCAAGGGCGTGTTCAGCGACAAGAACGTGGGGACCAGCAAGACGGTGACGGTTTCCGGATTGAAGATCAGCGGCACCGACGCCGGCAATTACTCGCTCAAGCAACCGACCGCGACAGCCAGCATTACGGCGCGCACGCTGACGGTGACGGCCACGGGCGTGAACAAGGTTTATGACGGCACGACCGTCGCCACGGTGACGTTGGCGGACAACCGCGTGTCGGGCGACGTGCTGACGGCGAGTTACACGGCGGCGGCGTTTGCGGACCAGAACGCCGGGAACGGCAAAACCGTGACCGTGAGCGGCCTGACCATTTCCGGCACGGACGCCGGCAATTATGCGCTGGCAGCCACCACAATTTCGACCACGGCCAACATCACCAAGGCCACGCTGACGGTGACGGCCGTCAGTCTGTCGCGTGTCTATGGCGCGGCCAATCCGACCCTGACGGCCACTTACGCCGGTTTCGTCAACGGCGAAACGCTGGCCACCAGTGGTGTCACCGGCAGTCCCAGCCTGACCACCACGGCCACCCTCGGCAGCCCGGTGTCGGGCAGCCCGTATGCCATTACGGTCGGACTCGGTTCGTTGAGCGCGGTCAACTACAGCTTCAGCTTCGTGAACGGCACGTTGAGCGTGACCCCGGCGAGCACCACGGTCGCCGTCGTTTCCAGCCTTAACCCGGCTTGCACCAACCAGAACATCACTTTCACCGCCAAGGTGAGCGCAACGGCTCCCAGCCTGGCGACGCCGGCGGGAACGGTGCAATTTCAGAGCAACGGCGTCAATCTGGGCAGTCCGGTGACCCTCACCGGCGGCCAGGCCAGCATCACCGTCGCCGCGGCGACCCTCGGCGTCGGCAGCTTCAACATCACCGCCGTATTCTCGGATGCCAGCGGCAATTTCAGCGGCAGCAACAACAGTTTGACCCAGGTCGTCAAAGCTCCCGTCCATGCCGCGCCCTGCAAATTGGCCCTCAACGCACCAACGCCCGGCGATTGCCTGACGGGCACGCTGGCGGGAACGCCCGGACAGACCTACATCATGCAAGCCTCAACCGACATGATTCATTGGACGGCCATCAGCACGAACACCGCCGACGCCAACGGAGTGATTTCCTTCTCGGACCCGGATTCCGGCAAGTATTCGAGCCGATTTTATCGCAGCGCCACGATGCAATAAATTCCCCCACGCGGGCGGATGACGGCCGACTAACGCAGATTTCTGACTTCCCTGCCGGGCCGGCTTGTCTCGCCGAGGTAAAACGAAGGCGGAAGCTTTTGAGCGAAGGCTGGTGGCTTCTGACTTCTGGCTCCTGAATCCTTGCTCCTTACTTCAGTTTTTTGCCCTCGGCGTCCTGGCGGTCAATGTCATTATTCGAAGCGTAAAGGCGCGGCGCGGGAGGCGGCGGCTTTTGAGTGTCCGATGATTCCCTTCTGATTCGCTCGCAAATGGCGTGATAGGCGCTCAGATAACCCAAATCGTCCCCGGTCAGCGCATTAATCCATTGGCAACTTCGGGCGGGACCCTGTTGGCGGACGCCGTGCAACGGACAATCGTCGGGATTGGTCTGATCCACGGGACAGTGTTTGGCAAGACGCAAGGCATTGTTCCGCAGTGCCGTCTTTGTTTTGTCAGACTTCGGTTTCATGGTTGAACCCATAACCCACAGTTTATCTACGGCGCGTCTGTCGCCACCAAGCTAGGCCAGCCAGCGGCGTTCGTCAATGGTTCATGGGTGACAGAAATTTTTCAGCCACAGTTTTACACAAATTGTCACAGATGTTTTAATTCGTGTTTCATCCATCCCCATCGGTGGCTCAGAACCTGGTGTTCCTGGCGCCCTGGCGGTTCAATTTTTTTAGTGTCCTAATTTGTAGGCGACGAGGTGACGAGTCGTGTGGGCCAGCACTCCTTACGTCGTGCCCTACAACCAAATCAGGACAATACCATTTTTTTCGTGCGGTTTTTGTTGTAATCTGTCAGGCTGTCATTGCGTCTGTAAATAATGACGACGTAATTTCAAGGGTTGTCGGATGAAGTCATTGCTCAAAATCGCTGTTTTACTTTGTGGGTTCGCTGGTGCGGCCCTGTCCGTGCGGGCCCAGACGGCGGTACCGCCCCCGATGCCCGCCTACCAACCGCTTTCCGGTCAGCAGTTGGACCAGTTGTTGGAGCCCATCGCGCTTTATCCCGACCCGTTGATTGCCCAAATTCTGCCGGCATCGACCCTGCCCACCCAAGTCGTGCTGGCCGACCGTTATGTCAACGGCGGCGGCGACCCCAACCAGATTGACCAGCAGCCGTGGGACCCCAGCGTCCAGGCCCTGGCCCGGTACCCGACTGTTTTGAAATGGATGGATGACAACCTGAACTGGACGACGGAACTGGGACAGGCTTTTCTTAATCAACAGCAGGATGTGATGGATTCCATCCAACGGTTGCGCCAGTCGGCTCTCAATGTGGGCAACCTGCAATCCACGCCGCAGCAACAGGTGATTAATGACGGCGGCTACATTGAAATTGTTCCGGCCGACCCACAGGTGATTTATGTGCCGGTCTATCAGCCGGACCAGGTTTATTATCAAACCTGTTATGGCACGCCTTTTATCAGCTTTGGCATCGGCTGGCCGATTGGCTTGTGGCTGAATTGCGATTTTGACTGGGGGCACCACCATATCATTGTCTGGGGTCGCGACCATCCGCGTCCGTCCAATTGGTGGCATGAGCCTTCCCGTCAGCGGAACACAGGGCACACGACAGTCTGGCATCGAGGCAATTATCCCGCCGTGGTCGGGACGAATCGTGGCGACCGGGGTTGGAACAATCCCCGCAGCCAGCCGGTGGTTAACCGGCCCGTGGTGGGCACGGTAGGGCGGTCCATCTCCGATTCAGCGGCACCCCGACAGAAACCTGCCCCGGCAGCCCGGCCGGAAGCCCCGGCCATCCGCGCCTCAACGCCCATCGCCCGGCCGGCACCGGCTCCGGTCGAACATGTTCAGCCGGTCAACCGCCCGGAATCCACCGGCGCGTTCATCGGCATCCAGAGTTCGCGCGACACAAGAACCTATAGCAATCGCGGCCAACAAAGCATGCAAACGGTCACCCATTCTGAGCCGGTTTCGCGACCGGCCCCGGTGCCGTCCTCCGGCGGCGGCAGTAGCAGTGGCGGTGGCGGTCGCAGTTCAAATTCCCAGCCAAGGCATTGAACCTTTCAAGCACATGATTGCCACCCAAACAACATTGCCGCTGATGAAATTCAACTGTCTTTCGTGGTTGCGCCGGACCTGGCCGCTGGCGTCCGGTCCTGCGCTGGCGCTGCTGGCGCTGACGCTGCCGGTGGGCGCATCGGCGGTGGATGAACAAACCTTTGCTGCGCCGCAGGACGCCGTCAACGCCCTGGTGGTGGCGGCCACAAATCATGACACCAATGCCTTGCATGCTATTTTTGGGCCGGAAGGACACGGTTTGATTTCGCCCGACGCCGTTCAGGCCACCGCGGAATACAAAATGTTTGTCCAACGCCTGACGGAGAAGACGCAGTTGGGCACCAATTCAGATTCCAACATCACGCTGGAAATTGGCGCGGACGGCTGGCCGTTTCCCATTCCGCTGGTAAAACAGGACGGACAATGGTTCTTCGATACGGCGGCGGGCAAGCAGGAGATTCTCGCCCGCCGCATCGGCATGAACGAAACGGGCGCGATTGATGTTTGCAACGCGTATGTGGAGGCGCAGCGCGAATATGCGAGCCAGGACCGCCTGGGAGACGGCGTGCTCGCCTACGCGCAGTTCCTGCGCAGCACGCCCGGGATGCATGATGGCCTTTTCTGGCCGACGAATCAATCGGGTGAGGAATTGAGTCCCTTGGGACCGCTCGTCGCGCAGGCGTGCGTGGAGGGTTATCATCGCACGGCCAAAATGCTGAACGACGAGCAGGCGCCGTATCACGGCTACTATTTCAAAATCCTGACCCGCCAGGGAAAACACGCGCCCGGCGGCAAATATAATTACATCATCAATGACCGCATGATTGCCGGTTTCGCGCTCGTCGCCTGGCCGGCCGAATGGGGCAACACGGGTGTAATGACCTTCATCGTCAATCAGCAAGGCAAGATTTATCAAAAAAATCTCGGCCCCAAGACGGCGAAGATCGCCAGTAGTATGACCACTTATGACCCGGACGACACCTGGACTCCGGTGAAGTGAAGGTTAAAACCCCAAGCTAACCGCCAAGGCACTAAGGACACCAAGGCTTCAGATCCTTCTTCTTCAAAACTTGGCGCCTTGGCGCCTTGGCGGTTCAACTTCTTACCTGCGTCAGCGATGCCAGCCGCCCCGGTAGCCGCCGCGCCAGCCGCCACCGTAGCCAAAGGAAAAGGTCACCGCCGGATAGCCCCAGCCGCCGTAATACGGATAGCAACCGTAACCGTAATAGCCGTAGTACGGATGATAATAATTATACCAGGCGGCATATTGATACGACTGCGCGTCTGGAATCACATAGACCGTCGAGGAAGGAACATAGGCCGTTGTCGGTTGCACATAAGTCGTCGCCGGCGGCGCAACCGTCGTCTGGGCCGGAGGTGGCGCAGCGGCCGTGGTCAACCGCGGCTGGTTGAGCATGGCATTGATGACGGTCTCGGAAACGCCCTGCTGCTTCAGATAAACAATCTGGTTTGCATCCAGACCGTAGCTGCTGCCGGAATTGCGGATGTAATTGACGATGGTGTCATCGTTCACTTTCGCCTGGGAAAGCTGGACAATTTGCGAAACGCCATAAGATAATTGAACCGGCACGGTCCCAGCAGGAGCCGCCGTTGAGGCGACGTTTGGAATGGTGGCAGCATCGGAGGAACCAATCTGCGCCATCACGTCTCGGGTAAAAAGACACGTCACCATCACGGCGGCAATCGCCAACACGTCTGGAAAGCTTCGGCTCTTCATAAACTCAACTCTTCTCCGTTCAACACCGCAACCTCGCGCCGGTTGCGGGACCTGTCAAATGGAGTTTGGAGTCTGGCGTCCAGCGTCCAGGGATGGAACGCCGGCGCTTCGCCATCAGTGGTAGGGCGGCACTGCGCGCCGCCCGGGTTGTTTTGACCGCGGACACCGCAGCCCTGCCACCAATCATCCGCCGTGCCGGAGGCCGGCGTTCCATCCCTCCCAACCCCGTTTGAATTCGGCGTTGGAAGTTCGATGTTGGGCGTTCAATGTTTACTGTACCTTTACGCAAACGCCCTGGGCATCAAGGCGGGCGGGCCGACGAGGCGTTCGTAATCGAGAATGATGCGGACCACTTCCGCCGGGTCGTCGGAAACTTTGAAGAGGTCGAGGTCACCGGGGCTGATGTGTTTATGCTGTTCCTGCATCTCGGTTTTCATCCAATGGGCCAATCCGTTCCAGAATTCGCTGCCGAAGAGGATGAGCGGGAATTGCGGGATGCGTTCGGTTTGCACGAGGGTCATGATTTCAAAAAATTCGTCCAAGGTGCCGAAGCCGCCGGGCATGAAGACAAACCCGAGGCTGTATTTGGCGAAACAGACCTTGCGGGCGAAGAAATAATGGAAGTGCAGCGGGACGTTGACGAAGCGGTTGCCCAACTGTTCATGCGGCAATTCGATGTTGAGGCCCACGGATCGACCGCCACCCTGCGACGCGCCTTTGTTGGCGGCTTCCATGATGCCCGGGCCGCCGCCGGTAATGACGGCCAGCTGATGTTTGGCCAGTTCCCGGGCAATTTCGCACGTGGCGCGGTAATACTTGTCGCTGGGTTTTATCCGCGCCGAGCCGAAAACGGTCACCGCCGGGCCCACTTCAGCCAGGGTCTGGAAGGAGTCCACGAACTCGGCCATGATGCGAAAAATGCGCCAGGGATCCTCGCGCATGCGAAAGGTGGTGTCACTCATGGCCAAAACATAATCACGGCGACGCCGGGAGACAAGCCGTGCTTGCTTTTGCCCCCTTACTCTTAATCGTCCTCGATGGCTTTGGTAATCGATTACGATTACGATTGCGAGGATGAGGACGAAATGAAAAAGCAAACAGGCCGGAGAATCGAAATCCTCCGACCTGTTGTTCTCTTCGGTTCCTCAAGAGCAGCCGAGGCTGTCCCCACAATTCAGGCATTTGTAGCACGCGCCGTTGCGCACGGCCACGTGGCCGCAGTTCGGACACGTGGGCGCATCCTGCTGGAAATGCGCGATGGAATCGCTGAGCGTTTTCACGGTGCGGGCGGGCCCGGGCCGGCGCGCCTGGCCGTTGCCGGGTTCCTTCACGTCGATAACGTCGCTGTCCTCGGCCAGCGGCAGCTCACGCACCGGACGGTTCACTCTTTTTTTTTCCTCCTCGAGCAGGCCGGGAATGGCAAGTTCGGGTTGCGCGCGATTGGCGGCGGCCGCCTCGCGGTAGCCGGGAATGAATTGCAACGCCATCCACCGGAACACGTAGTCGGTGATGGACGCGGCGTTGCGGATGTCGGGGTTTTTGGTGAAACCGCTGGGTTCAAACCGTTGATGCGCGAATTTGCGGACCAGGGCATCGAGCGGCACGCCGTATTGCAGCGCCATGCTGGTGAGCGTACCGATGGCGTCCATCAAACCGCCGATGGTCGAGCCTTCCTTGGCCATGGTGATGAACAGTTCGCCGGGCGTGTGATCGTCGAACAAACCGACCGTGAGGTAGCCTTCGTGGCCGGCGATATCAAATTTGTGGGTGATGGCCGTGCGCGTATCGGTCAGGCGGCGGCGCAATGGTTTGCCGGCTTCGGCACGCAGGGCAATCACCTCGGCTTCGAGTTCTTTGATGCGCTTTTCCAGCGCCGATGCCCCGGAAGCGGCCGTTTTGTCCCCGCCTTCATTGGTCTTTTTGGTGTTGAGCGGCTGCGACCGTTTTGAACCGTCCCGGTAAATCGCCACGCACTTCAACCCCATCTTCCACGCCTGAACGTACGTCTCGCGGACATCCTCCACAGTGCATTCGTTCGGCATGTTGACGGTCTTGGAAATAGCGCCGCTGATGAACGGCTGGGCAGCGGCCATCATTTTCAAGTGGGCCAGGTAATGGATGCTGCGCTTGCCGCGATACGGCTTGAACGCGCAGTCGAACACCGGCAAATGCTCCGGTTTGAGGCCGCTCTTGACGGTTTTGCCTTCTTCCTCGACGTCTTCAATCGTGTCGAATTTCTCGATGTGCGCGACGATGCCTTCGATTTCCTTCGCGCCATAGCCGAGCCGGCGCAACGCATCGGGCACGCCACGGTTGACAATCTTCAACATGCCGCCGCCGGCGAGCAGCTTGTACTTGACCAGCGCAATGTCCGGCTCGACGCCGGTTGTATCGCAATCCATCAGGAACGCGATGGTGCCGGTGGGAGCGAGCACGGTGACCTGGGCGTTGCGATAGCCGTGCTGGCGGCCTTTGGCCAGCGCGCCATCCCAGGTTTTGCGCGCTTCGTCCTTCAAATAATTGAATTCCCGGCTCGGCTGGATTTGCTCGACGGCGTCGCGATGCAGTTGAATGACGCCGAGCATGGATTCGACGTTGTCCCTGGCCAGCGGTTTGGCCACGTGCGCGCAACGCGCTTCGTGGTAACCCGGAAACGCGCCGATGTTCGCGGCAATTTCCGCACTCTGCTCGTAGGCATGGCCGGTCATGATGGCCGTGATGGCACCGGCCAGCGCCCGGCCCTCGTCGCTGTCATACGGCAGACCGTAACTCATGCACAGCGAGCCGAGGTTGGCAAAACCGAGACCGAGCGTGCGGAAGATGTGGGAATTTTCCGCAATTTCCTTCGTCGGATAGCTGGCGTTGTCCACCAGGATTTCCTGAGCGGTGATGAAAATGCGCACGGCGGCTTTGAACCGCTCCACGTCGAACTTGCCGTCGTCGCGTTTGAACTTCATGAGGTTCAGCGACGCGAGGTTGCAGGCGGTGTTGTTGATGAATACGTATTCGCTGCACGGATTGGTGGAGTGGATCGGCTCGGTGCCCTTGCAGGTGTGCCATTTCTGGATGGCGCCGTCGTATTGCATGCCCGGGTCGCCGCAAACCCAGGTGCCTTCGGCGATTTTGTAGAGCAATTTCGCGGCGTCCTTCTTTTCCAGCGGCTTGCCGGTGGTGATGGAGCGCGTCCACCATTCCTTGCCCGCGAGCGCCGCCTGCATGAACTCGTCGCTGGCGCGCACGGAAAGATTTTCGTTCTGATACATCACGCTGCCGTAGGCGTCGCCGTTGTAGGAACCGTCGTAACCCTGCTCAATCAGCGCCCACGCCTTCTTTTCCTCCTTCTGCTTGGCATCAATGAATTCCTCGATGTCGCCGTGCCAGTCGCGCAGCGTGTTCATTTTGGCCGCGCGCCGGGTCTTGCCACCGGATTTCACAACGTTGGCGACCTGGTCATAGACCTTCAGAAAACTCATCGGACCGCTGGGCCGGCCGCCGCCGCTGAGCTTTTCCTTGCTCGACCGGATGGGCGTCAGGTCCGTGCCGGTGCCGGAGCCGTATTTGAAGAGCATCGCTTCGCTGTGGGCGAGGCGCATGATGTCTTCCATGTTGTCCTGGACCGACTGGATGAAGCAGGCACTGCCCTGGGGATATTCGTACTGGGTGCCGGCACGCTCGGCCTGGCGGGTTTTGCGATTGTAAAACCAGTTGCCCCGGCCGGAGTTTTTGCCGATCTGGTATTCGTGGAACAGCCCGACGTTGAACCAGACCGGCGAGTTGAACGCGCCGTACTGATTTAAACACAGCCAGGCCAGTTCCTCGCAGAAAACCTCGCCGTCCGCCTTGCTGAAATAACCGTCCGCGACGCCCCAATCCGCAATCGTCCGGGCAATGCGATGCACGAGCTGGCGCACCGAGGTTTCGCGTTCCGAGGTATTGAGTTCACCGTAAAAATACTTGGAAACGACCACCTTGGTGGCGAGCAGCGACCAGGACCTGGGCACCTCGACGTTTTCCTGTTTGAAAATGACCTTGCCCGCGTCGTCGGTGATTTCAGCGGTGCGCCGGTCCCATTCGACCTGGTCGAACGGCTTGACCTTGGGATCGCTGAAGACACGTTCGATGCGCACTGTTTTTTTTGACATACTGGAGCCGGGTTTGACTTGGCGGTTTCCTGCCACCGGGGTGGAACGACGATTACCTTTGTGCGACGCCGGAACCAAAACCTCATCGCGTGCGTCAATCATGACATTTTCCTTTCGCGGCGGTCGAAATTTTCTTTTGTGACAAATCACCCGACCGCCTTAACTACTGAAGACCGGTCGGGAAAATCAACATCTCACTCCACTTTCGAGGCTTTCGCTGACCGCCCCACTTCAAGCGAAACCCCATTTAGTGGGCAACGATGGAAGCCTATACCCTACATATTGTGGTTGCAAGAAGATTTTGAAAAAAAGTTACGGGAACGATATTCCCAAATAAAGAAACGCCGATTCGCGCTCCGCCATTGCGCAAATGGCAACTTATTCGCCATTGTGAACAAAAATTTCAGCGCGATTTTTTTCCGCGTGATCGGGAAAATTCCCCGGCGGGTTTTCGATGCGGTAATTTGAATTTTCGTATCGGTTCGACGGTTTGGGGACGCGGTTTGGGCACCAGCACCAGCGGACAGCCTTCGTAGCCGAAGGCCCGGCGCAGTTCGCCGGCCAGATATTTTTTGTACGGCTCGGAAAACAATTCGTCGCGGTTAAGGAACAGGAGAAATGTCGGCGGCGCCGATTGTACCTGCGTGGCGTAAAAAAATTTCAGCCGGTGTCCCTGCGCGCTGATGGGCTGGCGGTGCTCGATGGCGTCGCGCAAGGTGCGGTTCAAAATTGCCGTGGGGATTTTTTGCTGCAACTGCGCGGCCACGTAGCGCACCGCCTCCAGTAAACGGTCAAGATTGAAACCGGATAGGGCCGACGTGAAAATCACCGGGGCGTAATCGAGGAAAAACAATTTTTCCTGCACCCACGCGCCAAATTCACCGAGGGTGGATATAATCTTTGCCTGCCCTTCGGTCCGTTGCTTCTTATTGCGTCGTTCGATTTCCTCTTCGCGCGCCTGCCGGACGGATTCCGCGACCAAATCCCATTTGCTGACCACCACGACACAGGCTTTGCGTTTTTCAACAATCACGTCGGCAATTTTTTTGTCCTGCTCGGTAATGCCGGCCTCGGCGTCAATCACCAGCACCGTGATGTCGCTGCGCTCGATGGAATCCACGGCGCGCTGAACGCTGAAAAACTCGATGGAATCGTCCACGCGCCGCGTTTTTCTCATGCCGGCAGTGTCAATGAGCACGTATTGCTGCCGCACACCGTCGGTTTCCACCTCAAATGGCACGTCAATGGAATCGCGCGTCGTGCCCGGCACCGGGCTGACGATGACGCGTCCGGATTGGGTTAAGGCATTGATAATCGAGGACTTGCCAACGTTTGGCCGGCCAACGATGGCGAGTTTTAACGTAGGACAGGCATCTTGCCTGTCTTCCGAAAAATTGGAGACAGGCTGGAAGCCTGTCCTACTTTCCGGCAACGCCGCCGTGGCCGCATCCATCAAATTTTCGATGCCTTCACCGTGAATGGCGCTGACAGGAAAAATTTTGTCGAAGCCGAGCCGGGAAAATTCATCGACGCCGGCTTCCGCTCGGCTCGTGTCCACCTTGTTGACCGCCACCAGGACTGGTTTGCCGCTGCGCCGCAATTTATCCGCCACCTCACTGTCCAGCGGCACGATGCCTTCCTGCACGTTGACGACAAGGATGATGACATTGGCAGATTCGATGGCCAGATCCACCTGCTCCATCGCCGCTTTGACAATGACGTCATCGGCCTTTTCGCGTCGCAAGAGGCCGATGCCGCCGGTGTCCACGAGCGTGAAGGCGCGGCCATGCCACTCGGCCTCGGCGGTGACGCGGTCGCGCGTGACACCGGGCTGGTCATGGACGATGGCAATGCGCCGTCCGGCGATGCGGTTGAACAGCGCGGACTTGCCGACATTCGGCCGTCCGACGATGGCAATGAGGTTCGACACAAATGTAAGGATAAAGAATTTTATCGTCGCCGGGAATGAAATTAAATCGATCTGGACAATAGAAAGTGAAAGTTTAATGTCCTCAACGTGAAATGTGCGATTTCCGCAATCCTCTTTTTGACTTTGGCCTTAATGACTTCTTGCGCTTTTTTCCCTAAATCCTTGGTTTACTACAAAAGTCCCGCTGTGTCGGCGAGAATCGTCGACGCCGACACAGATGAACCAATTGAGGGTGCAACGGTTCAAGTTCGCTGGAGTGCTTTGCGTCACTATTTCCCGGAGGGAATTGACTCAACAAACATACATATCGCAACCGCAGAGACAGACACAAATGGAATTTTCACAACCCCTGCTTGGGGATCCGTTGCTGTCGCAAGAGAGTGGCATTATTACGAATTCGATCCGATGGTGTCTTTCTCAAAACCCGGGTATGGGTCGTCGTATCGAGATAACCACAACAACCAAGAATTCGTCACAACAACAGCAATGCCATTTATTCCAGTTAAACTCGAACTGCCTTCTTGGGCTGGTGAAGAATTAGAGCTTGGACGGACAAACCGCTGCTTACATCCGACACTTTCGACAAATGCGGTCCCCGAAATCTTATCCAACTCACTCGCATATTATGTTGTCAGGGAAGACATCATAGACGGCGGACGATTTGTTGACACGGTAGATTTTCCCAAAGTCGGTTATATACGTTTTACGCCTGAATTGACTATTACCCGGATAAAATCATTTTCAACAAATGAACCAGGTGGTGACTTTTGGCATGTTATAAACCTTCCCCTAGATCAATCATTAAAATCTGGTTTTTCAATTACACTATTTCAAGGAGATGCAAACCAAGCAGCTAAGCTTGAACGTAAAAACATTGGTCATCGCAATTTGTTACTTATGCTTGATGATAAACCATTGGCTGTAACTTACATGATTGCTGATGCTAATTCTCCAGATTCAATTTCAACAAAGTATGCACCACAAACGATATATTTGCCTCTTCGCAAGCATCAGAATATTCAAGAAATTAACGACGCTTTAAAAAAATTAGTTCACTCCAAATAGCGTCGACAGCAGTTCTACAATTTCCGCATCAAACCCTTTGCCCGCCAGACCCAGATGCGGTCGCGCTTGCGCTGGAAGGCCGGGGCATGCACATCGTCACTGATGACATCCTTCAATTCCGTCCGCGCCGGTTCCGGCTGGTTTTTGGCAATATAAAGTTCGGCCAGTTGCACTTTGGCGCGCGGATAGGAATGGTTTTGCGTGATGTGCTGCCAGTAGAGCAGCGCATTGTCGGTTTCACCAAGGGCGGTGAGGGTTTCCGCCAGCGCCATCATGGTGTAGCCGTAATCGTGCTCCGGTTTTTCGCGCATGACGCCTTCGAGCAGCGGGCGGGCCTCGGCGGCGCGCTTTTCCCGGAGCAGGCATTGGCCGAGATGCGCGCGGGTGTCGATGTCCTGCGCATCGCGTTCCAGCGCCGCGCGGTAGCAGGCTTCGGCTTTCTCCAGTTTACCCTGTTGAAAATAAATGTCGCCGAGTTGCGAATGGTGGTGCGCCTTGTCGAGGTGATGGATTTGCGCCTGCAATTCCCTGATGCGGCGGCGACTGTGCGCGCCGGGCAGTTCAAATCCGCGCGTGGCGGACGGCGCGGCGCGATAGACGAAAAAGTAGTAGAGGATGGCCGACAGCCCGAAGCCGATGAAGATAAAAACCGCCCAAATCCATTCCTCCCGCCGCACGGCGTCAATGAACATCCAAACCTGGAAAATAAAGACCAACAACAGCCACAGGTTGTGAATCAGGTAATCCAGATTCAACACATCCGTAATCAGCGAGGCAAACATGGCGCCGAGATTAGGCGCGCCGGCAAACTGAGGCAATCAAACTTCAAAAGGGCTGCCAGTGTCTCACCGGCCACAGTTCGGCCCGCATCCGGAATTTGCCGGCGGGACGCCGGCTTGATTGTAGGGCACGACGTCAGGAGTGCGGTCCAAACGACTCGTTACCTCGTCGCCTACAAATTCGGACACTATCAAATTGCCCGCTTGTTTTCCGCCGGGTTCACCTATAATTATTTGGGGCGTCACCGGGTATGAATCCGACTCTTATCATCGTACCGACCGTCAATGAGCGGGAAAATCTTCCGCGCATTGTGCAGCGGCTTTTGTCGCTGCCGGTGAAAGTGGACCTGCTGGTGGTGGACGGCAACTCGACCGACGGCACGGGCCAAATGGCCGATGAATTCGCGGCGAAACACCCGGAGATTCACGTTCTGCACGAGGCTAAAAAGAGCGGCTTGGGCCGGGCTTACCTCGCGGGTTTCAAATGGGCGCTGGAGCGGCAATATGAATTCATCTTCGAGATGGACGGCGATATTTCCCACAATCCCGATGACATTCCGCTGTTTCTCGAAGCGGCGAAAAATCAAAACGCCGAGCTGGTACTGGGCTCACGTTACGCCGGCGGCGTGCGGGTGGTGAACTGGCCGTTGAAACGGTTGCTCCTGAGCCGGTGCGCGGGCATTTATGTCTGGCTCATCACCGGGATGCCCTTCACCGATCCCACCGGCGGTTACAAGTGTTTCAGCCGCCGCGCCCTGCAGGCCATCAACCTTGATGCGGTGAAATCCGACGGTTACAGCTTTCAAATCGAAATGACGCACCGGCTCTGGCGCGACGGATTCCGCATTGTGGAAGTGCCCATCACCTTCACCGAACGCATCGAAGGCCATTCCAAATTGACCCGGCATATCATCTTTGAAGCGTTCTGGATGGTCTGGTGGCTCTGGCTGCAAAACGGCCTGCGCCGCTGGCCGCGCCCGCGGTGACGCAGACGAAAAGCCGCGGGCCGCAACCGGCGCTTCACACCGACGTTTCCCTAGTGAGCGGACAAATCGCCAAGTTTCTTTTGAACCCGGGGGTTCGGTTCGACGGATAACGATTTGCGCCACGCTTCAGCGGCCTTGTCGGGCTGATTGAGCGCGGCGTAAGCATCACCGAGATGGTCGTAGAGCGCCGCATCCGGCTTGTCGGAATTTTCGACGGACTTGAGCAAACAATCCAACGCCTCGCCGGGACGATTCAGCTTGAGCAGCGCCCAGCCCAGGTTGCCGAGAAACGGGGCGTTCCGCGGTGCAAGCTGGACGGCCTTCTCGAGCATCGCGCGGGCCTGCTCAAGATTTTCGCCGTGCTCGACCCAAAGATAACCAAGGGCATTGAGAGCGAAGGTATCATTCGGTTCCAGGCGGATGGCTTCCTGGAATTGATTGATGGCCGAGTTAGTCTGGTTGGCCAGGAGAAGGGCATTCCCCAGATTATAGTGGGCGTAAGCATAATCCGGTTTCAAGCGGATGGCTTCCTGAAATTGGCTGATCGCCTTCTCGATTTGATTTTGCATACCGAGGACGGTGCCAAGGTTGTTGTGCGCGCTGGCGTCATTCGGTGTCAAGCGGATGACTTTCTGGAACTGGCGGATGGCCTCGTCAATCTGGCCCGTTCGTCGGAAAGCGTTGCCGAGATTGTAGCGGGCATCAGCATCATCCGGTTTCAACCGGATGGCTTCCTGAAACTGGCGGATGGCCTCGTCAATCCGGCCTTTTCCCAGCCAGGCGCTGCCGAGGGCGTTGTGGGCATCGGCAAAAGCAGGTTTAAACCGGATGGCTTCCTGAAACTGGCGAATCGCCGCGTCGGTTCGGCCCTCCTTCAGGAGGGCGATGCCAAGGGTGTAGTAGGCATTGACGAAATAAGGCTTCAGTTGAATGGCTTCGTTGTATTGATCAATGGCCTCGTCAATCTGTCCTTTATTGAAAAGGGCGTCACCGAGAGCTTTGTAAGCGAGGTAATTGTCCTGCGTGACGGTTAGCGCATGGCGGAAGAGCATTTCTTCATCCCGCCAATATCCAAGTTGACGCTGTGTCAACTTGATGCAAAGCACGACCACCGTCAAACCGGCCGCCAATAATATAATTCTCTGATGTCGCCAGCGGCTGGTCAGTTCATGCGCGCTCCAGACGACAAGGATTAACACTCCAATTGATGGGAGATAAGTGTATCGGTCCGCCATCGACTGTTCGCCTACTTGCACCAGCCCGATCACCGGCACCAGCATCCCGCAAAACCACAACCAGCCGGTCAGCATAAATGGATATCGCCGACCCAGCACAATAAACAAACCGGTAACGCCCAGGAGCAATCCACCCGCAAGCAGGACCTCCGCTGGCGGCCAATTCCCGGGATGCGGATAAAAAACCGCCAGGTCCATCGGCCAGAACGATTTTTCAAGATAACGGCAATACGAAATCAATGCGTTCCCCATACGTGCGCCCAGGGGAAGATTTTCAAGCTGAGCCACTGCCCCGCCGGTTTTTTGCGCCACAAAGGTCACGACGCTCGCCACCGTCGCCAGACCGAAGAACGGAATCTTTTCAAAAACCAAATGTCGGATTCTCGTCACCCACCTCTCGTCACCCGTCACTCTGCCGAGCGGCCAGTAATCCAACAGCAACAACACAAACGGCACCGTTACCAGCATCGGTTTGCTCATCAGGCCGCAAGCGAAGAAAAATAATGACCAGCAGTAAGGAGCAAGGATTAAGGGGGCAGATATTCCTTGCTGCTTGCTCCTGGCCCCTGGCTCCTGTGCATACTGCACATACGTCAACAACGTCAGCAGGAAGAAAAGCGTACTCAACACATCCTTGCGTTCCGTAACCCAGACCACCGATTCAACCCGCAGCGGATGCAATCCAAATAACGCCGCCAGAATCAGGCTTCGCCAGGTCGCCGCTGTCATCCGCCGAAAGACAAGAAACACCAGCGCGGTGTTGGCCGCGTGCAGCAGCACATTAATCAGGTGATGGCCCCACGGATTCGCGCCAAAGAGCTGCCAGGCCAGCTGGTGCGACAACCACAGGAGTGGCACCCAGGACACCGCCCGGTCGGTGTTGCCAAACGCCCATTTCACGTCCGCCCAACTCAAACCGTCCTGAACGTGAGGATTATCGGTGACAAACTGCGGATCATCGAGACCGATGAAGTCATATCGCGTCGCCGGCCAGTAAAGGGCCAGCGTCACCAACACCAGTACGGTCGCCAGCAACCACACCGGATACCGCGACGCCGGCATCATGAGGGCGGATGTGCTGGTCGGCATGGAATCGGATCGTTTGTCTGGCCGGCGCATAGGACTTCCGGAAATTATCAGGAGGAGGGGAACGTTGGCACGCACGTTTTGCACGGTGAACGGAGAATGTGAAATTGCGCGAAACCAAAACTTGAGTTAGATTCCGCGAACACGAAACCAAAAGGAGGTTTGTCATGAAAATGAATCTGTTGATCACCTTGTTTGTTGCCGGTTCCATTCTTTTTTCCACCCTGCCCGTTCTGGCCGCTGTCCCCAAGGCCGGCGACGCCGCGCCCCTGTTCACCGGCCAAGACCAGGACGGCAAAACGGTGAATCTGGCCGACCTCGTCGGCAAAAAAATTGTGCTGCTTTATTTTTATCCCAAGGACAATACGCCCGGTTGCACGAAGGAGGCGTGCGGTTTCCGCGACCGCCTTGGCGAACTGGCCAGGGACAACGTCGAGATCATCGGCGTCAGCTTTGATTCCGCCGACAGCCACAAGCAATTCATCGCCCAATATCATCTGAACTTTCCCCTCCTGGCCGATCCGGAAGGTAAGATTGCTGACGCTTACGGCGTGCGGATGGCCGGCAAAAACATGGCCAAGCGAGTAAGTTTTCTCATCGGCTTGGACGGTAAAATCGCCCACGTCACCGATTCAAGCAAACCCGACGTCCATTTCAATGAAATGAAGGACGCCATCGCCGGCTTGAAAAAAAGCTGAACTAAAATCCCCCCTCGTCAAAACCGCCGGGCGCGCGTAAATTTATTGCGTGCAGCCATGGTGGAACTACGGTTTGTTGGCAAAGGCGCGGGATTTTTTCCGTCGCCACCGGCAGGGTACGCTGCGTTGGCGCGAAAAACTGGTTCCCAAGGAAGAGGCCTTTCACCTGCTGCTCGCCGCCGTCATCGGCATCGGCGGCGGCCTGGTGAATGTTTTTTTCTTTTATGGCGGCGAGATGGTGCAGCGAATCTGCATGATGCAGCCGGGCGACCCGGTGCAGGAGGAGCAATCGCTGGCGCCGCTGCAACGGTTGCTGGTGCCGACGCTTGGCGGCCTGGCGGCCGGATTGATTTTGCACTGGGGACTGCGGCTCGTCGGCAATCAGGGCACGAGCGAAATGCTCGAAGCCGTTGTGGCCGGCGACGGGCGGTTGCCGCTGCGCACGCAACTGGTCAAGGCCGGTTCGGCGCTGATGAGCATCGTCTCCGGAGCGTCCATCGGACGCGAAGGCGGCATCGTGCAATTGTCCGCCACGGTCGCCTCCAAGCTCGGCCAAATCGTCAAATGGCCGCCCTACCGGTTGCGGCTATTGGTCGGCTGCGGCGCATCGGCAGGTATTGCATCGGTGTATAACGCACCGATTACCGGCGCCATCTTCGCGTCGCTCATCGTGCTCGGCAATTTTTCGATGAGCCTGTTCGCACCGTTGGTTTTCGCGTCCGTGATGGCGACGATGACCACGTGGCTGTTCTTCGGCATCCGGCCGTGGTATGTCGTCCCGAGATTTCCGCCGGTGGCCGCCGGGGATTTGCCGTGGTTTCTGCTGATGGGCCTTTGCTGCGGAATAGTGGCGGCGCTTTTCCTGAAATCCCTCCACGCCAGCACCGCACGGCTGGATAAAATCCGCCTGCCGCTCTACCTCAAAATGTGCATCGCCGGCCTCATCACCGGAGTGATTGCCATCAAGCTGCCCGGCATTTGCGGCAACGGCTACGACGTGACCAATGACACGTTACAGGGCGCTTATGATAATAATCCCGATGCTATTCCGCAGCTGGGCGCCCTGTTCGCCTGCAAATTATTTGCCACGGCCATCGCCGTGGGTGCCGGGACGGTCGGCGGCGTGTTCACGCCCACGCTGTTTCTCGGTGCGACGTTCGGCGCGTTGTTCGGCGTGGCGGTACACGGGTTTCACGGCGCGGAAAACCTGCCTGTCGGCGCGTTTGCACTGGCCGGCATGGGCGCGACGCTGTCCGGCACCACCAAATCGCCGCTGCTGGCCATCATCATGGCGTTTGAAATTTCGCTGGATTATTCGCTCATGCCGGCGGTGATGCTGGCGTGCGTGGTATCGGTCATCCTCTCACGGCAGCTGCATCCCGAGGCCATTTACACCGAGCATTTGCGGCTCAAGGGCCTGTCGCTCCATCGGGAAAGCGAACAGACCGGCGCGGCGCTCGACAAGACCGTGGGCGACCTGATGCGCGCACCGGTGCCACCATTGCGGGAAAACGTGCCGTTCCACGAAATCACCGACCGTTTCATCGCCAGTTCAAATAATTTCTTCCCCGTTGTCAACGCGCGGCAGGAGCTGATTGGCGTCGTGGCCTTGCAGGATTTGAAGGAGTTCCTGAACAACAACCGCGACTTGAACAGCGTCATCGCCTATGACGTGATGCGGCCGACGCCCAAGTGTCTCACGCCCGACCAGCGGCTGCTCGACGCGCTGCCGCTGGTGCTCGAAAGCGAAATCCGCAACGTGCCGGTGGTGAACAGCCTGCGGGAAAACCGGCTGGTCGGCTCCATCTCGCGGGCTGAGGTGCTCGCCATTTTTTCCGAGGCCATCGCTGAAAAAAGCGACCCGCGCGGGTGAAAAGTCTTTTTCGGACGTCTTCCATTTTTTAAACTGGCGGCGTGGCTTTCAAAATCGGCGATCAACTCACCCTGACGATTCAAGACATTGCGTTCGGCGGCGAAGGCGTCGGGCGGGTGGATGATTTTGTCGTGTTCGTGCCATTTGTGCTGGTTGGCGAAATCGCCGAGATCGAAATCACGGAAGTCAAAAAGAATTTCGCCCGGGCGAAGCTGTTGCGGGTCGTCCAATCGTCACCGGAACGCGTGGAACCGCCGTGCCGGTATTTCGGCCAATGCGGCGGCTGCCAGTATCAACACGTTGATTATGCCGCGCAGCTTCGATTGAAGCACAAGCAAATCGCCGATTTGTTTCAGCGCCTGGGCGGATTTGAGCCGGGGCGAGTTGCGCCGGTCATCCCCTGTCCCCGGCCTTACGGTTACCGCAACCGCATCATGATCCGCAGCCAGTGGAACAAACCGGAACAAAAACTGAACATCGGCTTTGTCCGCTGGGACTGCGGTCTGGTCGAGGACATCGAAGAATGCAAAATTGCCGAGCCGGCACTCAACGAGGAAATCCGCCGGGTCCGCGCCCATCCGCCACCGAAAGGCGGGATCAAAATCGTCTTGCGTGCGCCACCGGAAGGCTGGGAGGTGCCGCCGGACTCGTTTTTCCAGAATAATTTTCACCTGCTGCCGAAACTCGTGGAAACCGTGCGGGGATTTCTCCATGACGGCGGCGCGCGACATCTGGCGGACCTGTACTGCGGAGTCGGTTTTTTCGGCATTGAACTGGCGGACGCGGTCGAATCGTTTGTGGGCGTGGAATACGACCAGCGCGCCGTCCGGGCGGCGCGGCGCAACGCGGCGGCGCGCCATATCGGCAACGGCGAGTTCGTGGCGGCGACGGTGGAAGCAGTTTTGCCGCAATGGTTGAATAAGTTTCCCCCGGAACAAACGGCGGTTCTGCTGGACCCGCCGCGCAAAGGCTGTTGGCCGCAAATTTTAAAATTATTGCGTGAAACCGGGCCGGCGCAGGTGATTTACGTGTCCTGCCACCCCGCCACGATGGCGCGCGACTTGAACATTTTATGCCACAACGGTGTCTTTAAACTGGCGCGCGTGCAGCCGTTGGATATGTTTCCGCAGACGCAACATGTCGAGTGCGTGGCGGATTTGCGCGTTGGCACAAAGTCTTGCCAGAAGGCGCCGGATGGGTTCAACTGAGTAAATTCAATGCCGACACAACTGCGAACCGACCCGAGAAATAATTTTGTTCTGCGGGTTTTGCCCTGGCTTTTGACGGTGGCAGCCTTTGCCTTTTACTGTTTCACACTGAACCACTGGGTATCTCCCGCCAACCTTCAGGAGGTGGCCCGAACCTCAGACTGGATGTGGCAGCCGGAGGTGATGAGCCCGATTTCATTTGTGGTCACCTGCCCGCTTCGCTGGCTGCCGCCGGCGCAGATTCCCATCGCGCTGAACGTGCTTTCCGCCGTGTGCGCGGCTCTGACCCTCGGCTTGCTGGCGCGGTCGGTCGCGCTCCTGCCGCATGACCGGTCCGACGCGCAACGCAAACGTGAACGCAGCGATTTTTCATTCCTGACTACCGGCAGCGCGTGGCTGCCGCCGGTTCTGGCCATACTCGTTTGCGGATTGCAAATGACGTTTTGGGAGCAGGCAACAAATTACTCCGGGGAGATGCTCAATCTGCTGCTGTTCGCGTTCGTGATCTGGTCGTTGCTCGAATACCGGCTGGATGAACACGAGTGGCGTTTATTTCTGGCCTCGTTCGTGTATGGCGCCGCCTTGGCCAACAATTGGGCGATGACGGGCTTTTTCCCGATTTTTGTTGCCGCGGTGGTGTGGATCCGGGGCCTTAATTTTTTCAACCTTCGCTTCCTCCAACGGATGCTGTTGAACGGTTTGCTGGGAATGACATTTTTCTTCTTGCTGCCGCTGCTGGCCGTCTTCTCGGGCAAATTGCCGATGTCTTTCTGGAAAACGTTTCTGGTCGTGCTGAAGGCCAATCTTGCGTCTCACTATGATCTGTTGAAATTCATCTTCTTCTGCTGCCTGCATCCCCCGCAAAATCTTGAACTCATCGCCCTGTTGCTGGCTTATCTGCTGCCACTGTTAATTATGGCGATTCGCTGGAAAGCGTCTTTCGGCGACCACAGCATGATGGGCCTGATTTTGACAAATTTCCTGTTCCACCTGGCACACGCCGCCCTTTTCGTTCTCTGCGTTTGGATGGCATTCGATCCGCCGTTCAGCCCACGGCATATCGGCCCCGAGACGCCGGATTTGACCCTTTATTACCTCGGCGCCCTGAGTATCGGTTATTTTACCGGCTATTTTTTACTCATTTTTGGAATAGAGCCCAGCAGCCGATTCCCGACGCCCAAACCACCGGGGGCTCAACTTGTGAATCCTTTGGTGACCGTGAGCGTTTGGGTCTTCGCTGCCGCGGCCGCAATGGGGCTGCTTTATAGAAATTTGCCGCAAATCGGCACAACCAACAATGACACCTTCCAAAAATACGCGTCGTTCGTGGAGAAAAACCTGCCGCGTTCAGGCGGCGTTCTGTTGAGCGATGACCTGTATCATTTGTTCCTCGTGGAGGCGGCATTGACGCGGGATGGCCGGGCAAAGGATTTTCTGCCGATCGACACTCAGTCCTTGAGCTGGCCCTCTTATCTCCGGTTCTTGCACAACAAATTCCCTCAAAAATTGCCGGCACTGGTGTCAGCAAAAGAAATGCGAAGGGTCAGCCCGCTTGAAATCGTCAGCACGTTGGCTTTGCTGGCCAAATCCAACGAGCTTTATTACCTGCATCCCAGTTTCGGCTATTATTTCGAACAATTCTATCAGGAGCCGCACGGCCTGGCCTACAAACTGAATATGCTGCCCAATGACACGTTGTTGCCGCCACTGCCGGATAAAAATCAAATCGCCGAGAACCAGGCCTTCTGGACACAGGTGGAAACCCAGGCACTCGCTTCCATTAAAAGCGCCGTCAAACCGCCGGACTCGGACGCGCCGCGCAGTCTGGGGCAGCGGATATTGAACGGATTTCATGTGGCCCGCGAGCCCAACCGTAACATCATCATGGCCGGCACCTTTTATTCGCGCAGTCTGAATTTTTGGGGCGTCCAGTTACAACGCGCCGGCGACCTTGCCGACGCCGCCCGTTGTTTTACTCTGGCGGAAGAGGTCAACCCGGACAACCTCGTTGCGCAGATCAACCTTCAGTTTAACCGGGACCTGCAAGCAGGCAGAAGTGCGCCGGTGGATTTGTCCAAAACCACCAGCGACCAATTCGGCAAATATCATAACTGGAATGAAGTGCTCAATGCCGACGGCCCCTTTGATGAACCCAGTTTTTGCCTGACCGATGGACTGATCATGGCGGCACAAAACGGACTTTTGCGCCAGGCGGTCGTCCCCTTCACACGCGTTCGCGAGCTTGTTCCGGACAATCTGATGGCACGACTCTGGCTGGGACAAATTTATATCATTTTCCGCCTGCCCGACCGCGCGCTCGAGGTATTGCGCGAGCCGCTCGAACAACCGGAAAAATTCTCCCTCGCCAGAACCAACACAACCGAACTGAACGTCATCGCCGCCGCCGCTTATTTCGAGAAAAATGAGCCGGCCCGGGGAGCACAACTGCTCGAAACCGAAACTGCTCTTCACCCCGCCGATGAAGCTTTGCTCACCGATATCGCACAGGCTTATTTGGTCCATGGTCTGTTCACCAACGCCGCTGACCTGATCAATCAAAAACTCCGGCTCGCACCCAACGATCCGGACTGGCTCTTCAAGCGCGGCTACGTTTCCCTCCAGCTCAAAACTTATGACGATGCCATCGATGCTTTCACGCGCGTACTGGCGGTCCAAACGAACAATCCTTCCGCGCTGTTCAACCGCGCCCTGGCCTGCCTCGACAGCGGCCGGCTCGACGCCGCGCGTGCCGATTACCGGACATTGCAGCAGACATTTACCAACTCGTTCCAGATTGCCTACGGTCTCGGCGAAATCGCCTGGCGCCAGCACGACACGAATGAAGCCATCCGGAATTTCAAACTTTATCTGGCCAACGCGAACACCAACACCGCCGAGGCCGCCAATGTCATTCAACGGCTCCGCGAACTGAACGTCCGATCACCCTGAAACGCGCCGATGCGCGTCACGCATATCATCACCCGGCTGGTCATCGGCGGCGCGCAGGAAAACACCGTTGCTTCCGTGCTCGGCCTGCGCCAGAAACCCGGCGTGGAAGTCTATTTGCTCTCCGGCCCCACGGCTGGCCCCGAAGGCTCGCTCGAATCTGAATTCGCCGGCGCACCGGAAATGTTCACGCGCGTTCCGGATCTTGTCCGCCCGGTTCATCCCTTGAAAGACTGGCTCGCGTTGCGACATCTTGAAAAAATCTTGCGCGAGCAAAAGCCCGACATCGCCCACACCCACAGCGGCAAGGCGGGCGTTCTCGGCCGTCTCGCGGCCCGGCGCGCGGGTGTGCCGGTAATCATCCACCACATTCACGGCCCTTCGTTCGGCCCGTTCCAGGGACCGTTGGCCAACCGGGTTTTTACCGCCGCCGAACGTTATGCCGCCCGCGTCACCACGCATTTTGTCTGTTCCGCCCAGGCCATGACGCGCCTCTACCTCGCCGCCGGCATCGGGCGCCCGGAAATGTACACGCGCCTCTTCAGCGGCTTCCGCCTGGAACCGTTTTTGAACGCAACCAACGATCCCGCGCTGCGGGCGAAATTTGGACTCAACAAAAATCACTTCGTCATCGGCAAAATTGCCCGGCTGTTCAAACTCAAGGGCCACGCCGATTTGGTCGCCGCGTTCGAGAAAATCCTGCCGCGGATTCCACAGGCGCGGCTGCTCCTGGTCGGCGACGGCACCTTGCGGAACGAAATTGAAAATCAGGTCCGCACCCTCGGCCTCCAGGACAAAGTCATCTTCACCGGCCTGGTGCCGCCCGGAGAAGTACCGCGTTATGTCGGCATCATGGACTGTCTCGCCCACCTGTCGGCGCGCGAAGCGCTCTCCCGCGCGCTGCCCCAGGCACTGGCCGCCGGCAAACCGGTTGTGGCTTATGACTTCGATGGCGCCGACGAAGTTTGCCTCGAAAATGAAACCGGTTTTTTGGTTCATACCGGCGATATTGCCACCGTTGCCCAACGGCTCCAGCAACTTGCCGGCGACGCGCTGTTGCGCGAACGGCTCGGCCGCCGCGGACAACAATTCGTCCGCGAAAATTTTGCCGTCGAAAAAATGGTGGATGACCTATATCATCTCTATTTGAAACTGGCCGCTGGTGCAAAATGACCAAATCGTAATGGCGAATGACTAAAAAATTCCCAAATGTCCAAATGCCGAATAGCTGGCGCCTCGGTTATTCGGGCTTGGTCATTCTTTCGTCATTCGGATTTAGTGATTAGTCATTTCAATTACGTGAGCTTTCCTTTCAATTTCTTCGTGGCGGCCTTCGCGGGCGCGTTCCTGACCACGCTGCTCGCGCTGCCATTTTGGCGCCGATGGTGCCTGCGCGCCAATCTGGTGGACGACCCCGGCCAGCGCAAAATCCATGACACGCCCGTCCCGCTCGCCGGCGGACTCGCCGTGCTTACCGGCATGTTGCTGCCGCTGGCCGCCGGCGCGGTTTTGATCAAGCTCGGCCTGAACCTTACCAGCCAAACGCATCTGCTCGCCCACGGATTGAATCGTCGGGCGCTGGAACTGGGCGTCATCGCGGTCGGTGCGATGGTGATGGTCGGACTGGGTTGGCTGGACGATAAACATGAACTGAAACCGTTGCCGAAATTCATCGGCCAATTGTTCGTCGCCGTGCTGGTATCCCTTGCCTGCAAGCGCATCACGCTTTTCGTGCCCAGTGCCGCCTTCAGTTACGCCATCACCATTTTATGGGTGCTCACCGTCGTCAATGCCTTCAATTTCATGGACAACATGAATGGCCTGTGCGCCGGTCTGGGCGCCATCGGCGCGTGGCAGTTCGGCGTCATCGCGGCGGCAGACGGTGAATATCTGGTGGCGACGATTGCGTTTCTGATGTGCGGCGCGCTGGCGGGTTTTCTGCCCTGGAATTTCCCAAACGCCCGGGCGTTTCTCGGTGACGCCGGCAGCCACCTCGTCGGTTATCTGCTCGCGGTGATGGCCATCCTGCCGCATTTTTATACGAAGCAAAATCCGCGTCCGCTGGCCGTGCTTTCGCCGCTGTTCGTGCTGGCCATTCCGCTGGCCGACCTGGTATGGGTGGTCATCCTGCGCACCCGCGCCGGCAAACCCTTTTGGATCGGTGACACGAACCATCTCTCGCATCGGCTCGTGCGCACAGGTTTGAGCCGCACCCGCGCCGTGCTGCTCATCTGGCTGGCGGCGGTCATCATCGGTTCCATTGCCTGGCGGCTCTGATTAAAAATTACCCGCTTTGTCTCAATCGTTCGTTCCCCTGTGACGGGTGTGCTGAATATTCAAAGGAATTGGAGCTGGTAAAATAGTCAAAGCGAATATCGTTCCACCTCCTCCTCTGCCGCCAAATTGTGTCGTACCGTACAGGGTGTTGCCAGACAGAACAAGGCTCCCTGGAGAAACACCATCGCTGTTCGTGTAAGTTGAATCACTGATCGGTGTAAAATTGTAAAGGTTGGTGAAACCCGTGCCATCAGTGGTAACCCTGAAAATGGTTCCTTTCCCTTCACCGCCGCCCGTACGTGTCACGCCGTAAAGCACATTTCCGGACAATAGGATTCCCACCGGATTAACCCCATCGCTGTTCGTGGGAGCGGAACCATTGGCCGTCGAAAAACTGTAAAGATTCGTGAAACCCATTCCATCGGTATTGATCTTGAACACTGTTCCATTCCTACCGGGGCCATAACCGGCCGTTCCATACAACGTGTTGCTTGATACCGCTAAACAACGGGGACAGGCCCCTTCACTATTGGTCCAAGCGGGAGCGCTGACTGACTTAAAACTTTTAAGCGTGGTGAAGCTCACCGCTTCCGCATTGATTGCCACCAGAAAAAACGTGACCAGTGTCAACATTATTTGATTATTCATTTTCACAACACATCTTCAGTGACACTCATCGATTCATCAGAAAACACAAGCTCATTCAATTAAATGATAAATGATGTCAGGCTATGGATAGAGACAGGGTTGGGAAAAATTCAGACGCCGATGTGGGCGAGTTGACTTGCCAACGCTGATTTCTTTTCGTGTCTTTCGTGTGTTTCGTGGTAAACATTGTCCCGTGAAACTCCTCTTCATCGGCGACATTGTGGGACAACCGGGACGGCGCGCGGTCGCGGAACTGCTGCCCAAACTGCGCGAACAACATCAATTGGATTTTGTCATCGCCAACGGTGAAAACTCCGCCGGCGGCTCCGGCATCACCCCTAAAACCGCCGGGGAAATTTTTTCCGCCGGGGTGGATGCCATTACCAGCGGCGACCATTTGTGGGACCAGAAGGAAGTCATGGAGCTGTTGGCGAGCGAAAAACGCTTTCTGCGGCCATTGAATTATCCGCCCGGCACCCCCGGCCAGGGCAGCGGCATATTTGAAGTCAAGGTAGGGTCATCGCGCTGCGATGACCGGACGGCGCAGCGCGCCGTCCCTTCCAATCTTTTAATTGCCGTTCTGAATTTGCAGGGACGCACGTTCATGCCGCCGCTGGAAAATCCGTTCCTCTTCGCCCTTGACGAAGTGAAACGTCTGCGCGAGCAGACCAAAATCATCTTCGTGGACTTCCACGCCGAGGCGACCTCGGAAAAAATCGCGCTGGCGCGGATGCTCGACGGCCAGGTGAGCGCGGTGGTGGGCACGCACACGCACGTGCAGACGGCGGACGAGCAGATTTTCCCCGGCGGCACGGCATATCTGAGCGACGCCGGGTTCACCGGCCCGCACGAGAGCGTGCTGGGCCGCGAAATCGAGCCGGTTCTCAAACGTTTTCTCACCGGCATGCCGCAGCGATTTGAAGTGGCCAAAGACCGCGTCCTGCTCCACGGCGCGTTGATTGAAATCGACGACGCCACCGGCAAGGCGCTTAAAATCCAGCGGGTGTCGGAACCGGTGAAAGGCTGACGCGTTCAGCCTGCCAAATCCTTCGCCATCATGTAGTCGTCCATCACAAACCCGCCGCCGATGTCAGTGACGACCGATTCAGCGATATCAAAACCATTGCGTTTGTAGGCGGCGATGGCTTTGGTGTTGCGTTTGTTTACGGAAAGAATCAGCCGCCGGCACCCTGCTCCGGCGCGGACTTCGCGTTCGACGTGCTGCAACAGGAGGCTACCCAATCCACGACCTTGCAGTTCAAGCAGAAGATATAGCTTGTGCAGTTTTATCGCCCCCGGCTCGACCGCCAGTCCGTAAGACGCAAAGCCAGCCGGTTTTCCATCCACAATCAAGAGGTCGTAGCGGATTCCCCGGGAATGGATTTCCTCACGCAGCACGTCGAGCGAATACATCCGCGCCAGCATATAATCAATCTGGGCCTGGGTGATGATGCCGGGATAACACGCGCGCCAGATGGCGCCAGCCAGTTCGGCAATGTCCGGCAGATGTCTGTCCTCGGCGCGGATAATCTGTGTTTTGTTTGGTGAAGCCACGTTGACGAACATCACACCATTATTTCGATTGCGCGAAAAGCATGAAAAGGCGCGGGCCGCGACCGGTCATCAACTGGTACTGTTGCTCCTGCGCGCCGTGTGGGACTGCCAAGCCGTCGCTGTTTTTGTCGTGGGCCGGTTGGCCGTCTACGAGGAGCATGTAATGATGCATCTTGTGGGCGGGCACGTTGTGAATGGTCACATACCACGCATGCTGTTTGCGGTCATAAACCAGCGGCACCTTCTGCCAGTTGGTAAAAGTGCCAACAATTTCGACCGTGGCCGGCTCCTGCGTCCGCCCCTCTGGCAACCGCCAGCGAAAGGCCTTCGCATAAGTCGGCTTGGGGGCGGCAGCCGCCTTGCCGACCAGCGCCGAGCGGATCGCCGGCTTCGGAGTCACCGGATTATCCTTGGGCGGCGGCTTGAGATTAAAAGCATTTCCGAAATTTTGAGGCATAAAACAACTCTTACGAAGAATTTACATCAGCATCCCGTCCAACACAAATAGGGGAAGGTGATTTGACTGTTGCAAGCAACCGGAGAACGCCGTGATCAGGTGCGTTATATACCACATCAGCCCCACCGGCAGGAAGGAAGTTGTCCGCACGACGTGGCGGAATTGAAAAGAGGAAATTGAACCGCTAATGCTCGCCGGGCTTCATTGAAAAAATCAGCGTTGATAAGCGCAGATTGGCGGTTTAGAACACAATCGGCTCGTTCAATTTGCCGCATTGAATACAGCGGGAACGGTCCACATCCGGGTCGTCGGTATAGACGTAACCGCAATTCTTGCAGCGAAAAATCCGGTCTTCGGAGTGCGTCGGGCCGAAGCGGCGGCGGCGCATTTCGGAATAAATTCCGATGCCGCATAGTGCGCCGAGCAGCAGGGCCACATAAATCACAATCAACGCGGGAATGCTCATGCTACGGAATGGCCGGGGCGTTCGTCGGCGGAGGCGGCACGGTGCACCAGTTGAAAATCAACCGGCCAATGGTCAGGTGTGGCGCGGGGGTGAAACGCATGGCGCGGGCAAGTTCAAGCGCGCGCTGGTCGGCCTGGTCATACTGGTCGGCAGCGGTAAAACCGTCGGCGGGCGGAAGTAAAACGGTGGAAACGACGTTGCCGGCCGCATCCACGAGCACCTGCACCTGGCTCGGCGCAATTTCGCCTGCATACGGCCAGTTCGTCAGGTTTATTTGCCCCGGCAACTGGCGTTTGGCCAGTTCGCCTTCAATTCGCAACGTGGAATTTTGCACCCGCACCGGTTCCGGCGGCAGGACGGGCGAACTGAATTGAGGCGGCGGTTTCAACTCAAGTTCAAAGCCTGCGAACCGGTTGGTCTGCATGAATTGATTGAACACCAGACCCAATTCATCGGGGGACAACCGCAGCCAACGCGGCGGCTCGGTCCAGTAGAATGTCGGTTGCTCCCCCACAACCGTTTGCCGGCGGAAAGCGGCGGCAAAATCCGCCCGATGCGGCAGTGCAAAGAGTGTGGGATCGTTCAGGGCCAGCCATTCGCCGGCTGCGCCCATCAACTTGAGCTTCGGCACGTCCGTCACCGCGCGCGGGACCAACGGTTTCCGCCCGCCGAAGGCAAAAAGCAGGGCGACATGCACGGCAAAAACAATGGCGACCAGCAGCAACCACCGGCTGTGCGCCCACCAGCGTTTTCCCGGCGGTTTCGTCCCCGCGAGTTCGGCGGGGTGCGGTTCAGCGGAAGCAGCATTCATGGCCCGGCGGATACAGCGGTAGCGCGTGGTAACGTCGCCAGCAAGGCGTCCTGGATGCCGGCATCCCGCGCGAGCAGCGTCAAATGAATGAACTGGTCGTACGTCACGGTTTTGTCGGCTTGAATGACGAGGGTGAGCGGCGCGCGGGATTTTTGGACGGCGGATTTGAGCTCCGATTTTAATTTGTCTTCCGTCACAATCTGATTGGCGAAATACAGCCGCCCGTTCGCGTCCAGGGCGACCGTGACCGTCGGTTTGTCCGTCCCGGGCAAATTGTCCGCCACGGGCAACCGCAATGGCAGCCCGGAGGTGGGCGCGAACGCGCCGAGCATCAGGAAGATGACCAGCAAAAACAAGACCGCGGCGAATGGCGCAAAGTCGAACGGGCTGCGCAAGAGCCGGGAATTGCGGGGAAATTTCATGTCGGTTTGCCGTTGCCGTTCTCGGTGACGATGTTGACGATTTCAGCGGCGGCGCGTTCCATGTCGAGGACAATTTTATTGATGCGGCTGACGAGATAGTTGTAGCCGGCATGGACGGGAATGGCCACGGCGATGCCCGCCGCCGCGCAAATGAGCGCCCGCCAGATGCCGTGCGACAATTGCCCGAAGTGCGCATACAAACCGGCTTCCTCCATCTGGCTGAAAGTTTCCATGAAACCGACAATGGTGCCCAACAAACCCAGCAGTGGCGCGATTTGGGCGATGGTGGCAAGCAGATTCAACTTCTCCTCCAGCCGCGGCACTTCGGTCAATCCGGCCTCCTCCACCGCTTCGCGCACCCGGTCGCGACCGCGATCCCGGTTGAGAATGGCCGTCTTGACGATGCGCGCCACCGGGCCGGGCGTGGCATCGCAGATGGAAATGGCTTCAACGACATTGTCGCGTTTAAGCACGGTGCGAACGCCGTTGAGGAACTCGGCGGAATTGATTTGCGAGCGGTGGCAATAAAGCACGCGCTCGATAAACGTGGCGAGGGCAATAGCCGCGGCAAGCAGAATCAGCCAGATTACCGGGCCGCCCTGGGTCAGAAGCATTGGCATGAGGTTTTTATAGGCGGTTACGGGCAAACTTCAAAGCGCAAAGTTTAGGGGAGAAGCCAGAAGTCAGAATCCAGAATCCAGAATGAAAACAAATGCGTTCCGGCGACTGCTAAATTCTGGCTTCTGGATTCCGGCTTCTGTATCCTTACCCATTATGTCTATCGCCGGTGAGAATGTACTCGTTTTCCCGCGCTCGCTTTTTGAGCAGCTGGGTGTCTTTCAGGGTTTCAGCGCCGAGGTTGACCGCTATCTGCCCAAAATCCTGGACAAGCAGAATAATAGTTTTCAGCCGCGAGCCCGGGCGGAGACCGATCCGAACTTCAAACAAATCATTCCCTACGTGGTGGTCACGGACGGCAAGAGCATTCTCCACTATATCCGCGGCAAAAAGGCCGGCGAACAACGTCTGGTCGCCAAGGGTTCGATTGGCATCGGCGGCCACATCAATGACGAAGATCACTCGCTCTTTGCGGTCGGTCTGCAGGCGTTTCAGGAGGCGGTCCGGCGCGAAGTGTGTGAAGAGCTGGCGATTCAAGGACCATTTGACGCAAAACCGGTTGGTCTTATCAACGATGATTCCACCGAGGTCGGCCGGGTACACTTTGGCGTTGTGCACGTGCTGTTCCGCACTCCGGAACAGGTAAAGCGAAACGAGCAGGTCATCACCCAGATGGAGTTTTTGCCGGTGGCGAGTTTGAAGGCGAAACGCGAACAGATGGAATCCTGGTCGCAACTTTGTCTCGATAATCTTGATGCGCTGTTGACGACCGGCCGGTCCTGATCGATTGGGGAAAATGGGTGAAATTGTAATGGCCTGCGGGGCCGAGGCAGGGGAAAATATCAAAAGAAAACCGCGCTTGAGCCATGAGCAATCTGCAATTTGATTTTGGCAACCAACGCCCGTCCGGCAAATCAGGTGAACTTTTCGCGACCATTTTTTTAATTCTGTTCGCCACGCCGTTCGCGGGGTTTGGCTTGGTTGCCGCCGTTGCCGGCGTCAGAAAATTCATCGCCGGTGACACCACAAACGGTTTGATGCTCTGTTTGTTCGGTCTGATTTTTTCCGGCGTCGGTTTCGGACTGATGTTCCTCGCGATTCGGGGCCGGAAAAAATTGAAGGAACAAGCCGAATTGCAGGTGCGCTATCCAGATAAACCGTGGATGTTGCGCGCCGACTGGGCGGCGGGCAGAATCAAGTCGTCAAATTCAGCCCAGTTCAAAATACTCGCCTTCATGGCGGTCATGTTTTGCGGCATGGGCGCATTGTTCACCGCGGTGATGCTGCCGGAAGAACTGCACAAGGAACACTATTTGGCCCTGCTCATCCTCCTTTTCCCCGCAATCGGAATCGGATTTCTCATCGCCGCCGTCCGCGCGCTGATCGCCCACCGCAGGTTCGGCGACTGTTTTTTTGAAATGGCGGCAATTCCCGCCGCGCCCGGCGGTGCCTTGGAAGGCATGATTCAAACCGGCGCGCGATTGCAACTGGAGCACGGCCTGCACCTGAAATTGTCCTGCATCCGCCGCGTCACCACCGGCGCCGGGAAAAGTCGCTCGACCCACGAATCCGTCCTCTGGCAGGACGAAAAGGTTTTCAACCCGCACGCTAACCTGCCGGAGCCGGAACCCGGTCGCACCGGCATTCCGATTTTCTTCAAGCTGCCCGCCGACCAGCCGGAATCCACCGGCGGCAGCGGCGACGGCATTTATTGGCGGCTCGAAGCGAAGGCAAAAATGGCCGGACCGGATTTTTCCGTGAGGTTCGACGTGCCGGTGTTCAAGGTTGCCGGCGCGGCGAATGCGGTAGCGGACGAACCGGACCCGACCGCCGCGTTGCAGGAATCGGTCGAAGAACTGCGCCGTGATGAAAATTCCAAAATTCAGGTCACCGACGGCCCGAACGGCCGCGAATTTTATTTTCCCGCCGCGCGCAACCTCGGAACAGCGCTGCTGCTAACCGTGGTTCTGGCCGTCTGGAGCGGTTTTCTTTGGTTGATGATTTCAAAGCAGGCACCGATTTTATTTCCGATCGTTTTCGGTTTGTTTGAGATTTTCATTTTATGGGGCTGCTTCACAGCCTGGTTCAAGTCCAGCCGCATCACGATCGATTCCAGCGGCGTGACCGCCGTGAATCGCTGGCTCATATTTTCGCGAACGCGCCGATTTGCGGCCGATGAAGTTGCGCGATTTGCGACCAAGGCCGGCATGCAGAGCGGCTCGCGGGTGTATCTGGATATCAAACTCATCCCGCCGGGCAGCGATGAGAAGTTTGCCGCGAACACGGAGAAATTTCGCAAAGCATTCCAGGACGCCAGTATTCCTGAAGCGAGTAAAGTCGCGGCGCAACTTCGTGGCGCGGCCGGCCCGGCGGGTGTTACCGTCGCCAGCAGCATTGCCAGCTCGGCGGAGGCGAACTGGCTCGTGCAGGAAATGAACAAGGCGCTCGGCCACCGCGTTTAAAAAACTTCTCGGCAAATCGGGGAAAAAGCTTACGCTGCCGCCAGTAATCTTCGTACGCGCCCAATTGAAAATGAAAAACTCAAAACTCAAAACTTCCGGAAAGATTGTTCCGCCGCGCTGGCGCAAGGAAGTGGAACGCATCCTCATCACCGAGGACCAGATTGCCCGGCGCATCCGCGTGATGGCGCGGGAAATTGAACGCGATTTTCGCGGACGCGAAATGGTGGTCGTCTCCCTGCTCAACGGCACGGTCATGTTCCTCGCAGACTTGATGCGGCACCTGAATCTGCCGTTGCGGCTGGATTTTATGGGCGTTTCCAGTTACGGCCTGGGCACGGAATCGGGCGACCTGGTCTTCACCAAGGAATTGCGGCTGGACGTGCACAGGCGCGACGTGCTGCTCGTGGACGACATCCTCGACACCGGCAAAACCATGAGCCGCGTGCTGCCGAAAATCCGCATCCTTCAGCCGCGCCGCATCAAGATTTGCGTGCTGCTCGACAAACCGGTCCGCCGCACGGTTGACATCGAGGCGGATTACGTCGGCTTCGAAATCCCGGACTTCTTCGTGGTGGGCTACGGCCTGGATTTCGCGGAACGGTATCGGAATCTGCCGTTTGTGGGCGTGTTGCATCCACACATCTACAAGCAGGCCTGTCAGCGCGTGAGAATTTTGCTTTGAAGTTTTCAACCACGGATTGACCCGGATGGACGCGGATTTTATATGCCGCACAGTGTTACAATAAATGTAATAGCTATTACATTTATTGTAACACTTCCCAAAACGCCAAACCACAGATTACGCGGATTACACTGATTCTTTTCAACGCAGAATAAAGCAGTAAACTCCTGGTTTTACATCTGTGGTCATCTGTGGTCATCTGTGGTCATCTGTGGATTGACAGCCGATGAATGATGAAAATTGGAAACCAAGGAAGGTGGTGATTGTCGGCGCCGGTGCCGTGGGTTCCACGTTTGCCTATGCGCTGGCCCAGAGCGGTGTCGCCGACGAGATTGGCCTGCTGGACGCCAATCAGGAATTGGCCAAGGGACAGGTGCTCGACCTCGCCCACGGCCAGACTTTTTTCCCATCCGTCCAGATTCATGTAGCCGAACCGGCGGATTATGCGGATGCCCATCTGATTGTTATCACCGCCGGCTCCAAGCAAAAGCCCGGCGAATCGCGCCTGGCGCTGCTGCAACGCAACGCCAAAATCATCCAGGACATCATGGACGAAATTGTCCGGCAAAAATCCTCGGCCATCGTGCTCGTGGTGTCCAATCCGGTGGACATTCTCACCTATGTCGCCCATCAACGCTCCGGCTGGCCGCGCGGACGCGTCTTCGGTTCAGGCACGGCACTGGATAGTGCGCGGTTCCGGCATCTGCTGGCGCAGCGTTGCGGGGTGGACGTGCACAATGTCCATGCCTACATCATCGGCGAGCACGGCGACAGCGAAGTGGCGGCGTGGTCCATGACCCACATGGCGGGCATGCTCATCGAACAATATTGCGCTGAATGCAAAAAATGCGACGGCTGGGCGAAGGTCAAGGACGAGATTGCCGAGGCCGTCAGGAATTCCGCTTATCATATCATCGGATACAAAGGCGCCACGTGGTTTGCCGTTGGCCTGGCCCTGACGCACATCGCGGCGGCGATTTTACGAAATCAAAACAGCGTGCTGACGGTTTCAGCGGTGCTCGATGGCGAATACGGGCTGAGCGGGCTTAGTTTGGGCGTGCCCTGCCTCGTTTCGCAGAAAGGCATCGAACGCATCCTGGAAGCCAAACTCTCGCCGGACGAACAAAAGGCCCTGGCCCGTTCCGCCAAGGTCCTGCGGGAAGAGATTGCACAATTGGGATTGCCAAATCCGGCATGAGTTGCCGGATTCTTTCGGAGGGGCGAGCTCTGCGAGCCCCAACTGAAACGCCAGGAAATCAGGGGCTCGTGTAACTCGCCCGTCCGAAACCGACATTTTCGGCTTTATTCCGGCTCCTGAATTCTGAATTCTGGATACCAGCTTATGGCCAGTCTCAACGACAATTATCTCAAGCTGAAAGCCGGTTATCTGTTTCCTGAAATCAGCCGGCGCGTGAAGGCATTCTGTGACGCAAACCCCGAAGCCGCCCAACGCCTCATCCGTTGCGGCATCGGCGACGTGACCGAGCCGTTGCCGCCCGCTGCCATCGCCGCCATGCACAAAGCGGTGGACGAAATGGCCGTGCGCGAGACGTTCAAAGGTTACGGCCCGGAACAGGGCTACGAATGGCTGCGCGCCGCCATCGCCAAAAATGATTTCCGTGACCGCGGCTGTGACGTGGCTGACGACGAGATTTTTGTCAGTGACGGCAGCAAATGCGATTCGGGCAACATCCTCGACATCTTCGGCCACAAAAACAAAATCGCCGTCAGCGACCCGGTTTATCCGGTCTATGTGGACACGAACGTGATGGCCGGGCACACCGGCGCGGCCAACGACGCCGGCGCTTACGCTAAACTGGTTTACCTGCCGTGCAAGGCGTCGAACGGATTCATTCCCGAACCGCCGAAGCGGCACGTGGATTTGATTTACCTGTGCTCGCCAAACAACCCGACCGGCGCAGCGGCCAACCGCCCGCAACTCGAAGCGTGGGTGAAATACGCGCTGGAACATAAATCCGTGATTTTGTTCGACGCCGCCTACGAGGCGTACATCACCGACCCCAACCTGCCGCATTCGATTTACGAAATTCCCGGCGCGCGCGAGTGCGCCATCGAATTCCGCAGTTGCTCGAAGAACGGCGGGTTCACCGGCGTCCGCTGCGCATACACCGTGGTACCCAAGTCGCTCAACGCGCAGACGAAATCCGGCGAATTCCAGCCGCTGCATCCTCTTTGGCTGCGGCGGATGACGACCAAATTCAATGGCGTGAGTTACATCACACAGCGCGCCGCCGAGGCGCTTTATTCGCCCGAAGGCAAGGCGCAGGTGCAGGCGCTCATCGCGCATTACCTCGGCAACGCGAAGGTTTTACGCACCGGGGCCAAACAGGCCGGATTAAAAGTTTTCGGCGGCGTGAACGCGCCGTATATCTGGGTGAAAGCGCCGAAAGGCGTCACGAGTTGGCAGGCGTTTGACAAAATTCTGGGCGAAGCCAATGTGGTCATCACGCCCGGCAGCGGGTTCGGCGCGAAAGGCGAGGGTTATTTCCGCATCAGCGCCTTCAACAGCCGCGCCAACGCCGAGGAGGTCGCGCGCCGGCTGCCGCAATTGAAGTGGTAAATTCCAGACGGGGGTGGACGATTGGGCGATACCGGCTTGCCAAAAGTCAATTTTGCCGGATAATAAAACCATGAGCGCGCAGGAAATGTTGATCGAAGAAATCAAGCGCCAGCCTGACCGGGTGGTGCGCGAAATCCTGCATTACCTGAAGTTCCTCGAACGCCAGCGCGAGACGGAAGCGCCGATGGACAGCCTCATCGCGGACACCTGGGAAAAACTTGGGCCGGCGCCGGAAATTGATTATGCCAAGCTTTGAGCGCGGCGACGTGGTCGTGGTGGATTTGGGCATGACGAGCAAAGTGCGTCCTCGTGTTGTGGTTTCCGTCAACAAACCCGACCGTCAGCGCAATATGTCCGTGGTCGTGCCGATGACGACGGAGATTCGCGGCGGCGAATGTGAAATCCATTTTCCAAAACCCGCCTGGCTCCGGCAGGAATCCGTCGTGAATGTTCTGGGCATCGCCGGAGTGGACAATGCGAAAATCGAACGGCGCATCTCTGCATTTCCCGCTGATAAAATGTTGGAGATTGAATCCGTGTTGAAACGATTGCTGGGTTTGTAAACAGTAGGAGACGACGTGAGGAGTCTCATTCTGAAAAGTCCGCATTGGCAACTTGTCGCGCCGAAATCAGATGAAGGCGGACGGAAACTCTTTTCCTGAATTCATTTTGGGATGGACGATTGAGGCAAAGGGCGTTTGAATTCCGTTAATTTCGAGTTATGCTTGGTAGCTATAATGCATAAAAGTTCGGAACGTTATTATTTGGATGTTCTGCTGAAACGACTTGAAAAACTTGGTTGCGACCGGCCAAGTTCCATCGTCGAGTCTGAAAAGCCAGATTTTATTTTAGAAATCAGAGGCCGAAAGATTGGCGTTGAAGTAACACTCGCAGTCGAAGGCGAATATATCCGGGCGCAAAAATTACAGGATACCCTGTATCCAGGAGAAGCAGCCATCATTACCAATTTAAAAGATGGAAATCGGCGGCGTTCTAATCAGGAAATTACTCGCGATATGTTCGGTGACATGCTCGATCCTGAACAGGCTTGGAAGAGTTACGGTGCAAAAATGGCCGAACGGCAGGAACGGATTGATGATGCGTTACGAAACAAGCGAACCAAATTCCGCACGCTTGGTTTTCGAACGTTTGATGAGAATTGGTTGCTGATACGCGATCCTCTGCCATTTGACTACGATGCACTTGAACTGAAACTGGCATCTCAATACTTGGCAGGTATCTTCTTTCAATCATCTGGAAACCAGAAGGATTATGATGCTGTGTTCATCCTTGCAGCCCAATATGTTTTCAGATGGTTTCAGGGCAAGCTCGAGCGTTCGCCGTGACAATCGCTTGCCAGCCGTTGAGGGTTGACTAACCTGACGCTATGAAAGCAAATCCGTTGGCGTATGCGTTACTGGTGCTGCTGGCAGTTACCGGTCAACTGTCCGCTCAACAGCCAGTGTCTTCGAGCACCACAAATACGGTAATGGAATTTCCGCAAACGTTTGTCCCGGATTCTCCAAGTACCACAAACGCCAAGCCGTGGGAACAGTTCGCCTCCAAGAGCGATGCTCAACTAACCAACGCCGTCGAGATCGAGGTGTTTTGGGAATACAAAGCAAAGGCTGAGAAAGGCGATGCTGATGCTGAATATCAACTCGGACTGATGTATTGGGGAGGCATTGGCGTAGCGACGAATTACCCTACTGCAATCAAGTGGCTTCGCGAAGCTGCCGACCAAGGTGTTTCAGATTCTCAAGAAATGCTTGGACATGCATATGAAATCGGCCTCGGCGTTCCTAAAAATTATTCTGAGGCCGCTAAATGGTATCGGAGGGCGGCGGAGCAAGGAGATATGGTTGCTCAAATGTCGCTTGCCGAGTTTTACCAAGACGGGACTGGAGTTCCCAAAAATAATATTGAGGCATATAAATGGTATAATCTGGCGGCTGCCCATAGTGGAAATAATGAGAACGAAAGAAAATGTATTCAAGTTAGCGCGTCACAACGTGATTTGATGGTCAAAACGGGAGACATTTCTCCTGAAGAAATTGTTGAAGCGCAAAGGTTTTCTCGTGAGTTTTTACCGCGAAAAGAAACGCCCGGTTCAAATTCCAATTCGAGTTCGCCCATTGCTACTGATTCTCCGACCGCGACCGGCACGGGCTTTTTCATCACGGACGACGGTTATTTGATTTCAAACTATCATGTCGTCAAGGATTCGACGAAAGTTCGTTTGCTCACGAGCGCGGGTTTGATTGACGCCAAAGTGGTTCAGGTGGACGCGGCCAATGATCTGGCCTTGTTGAAGGCGGACGGGCGGTTTGCACCGCTGCCCATTGCCGCCAGTCGGACGGTGAATCTGGGCGGCACGGTGGCGACCATTGGTTTTCCCAATATCGGCATGCAGGGATTTTCGCCCAAGCTGGCCAAAGGGGAAATCGCGTCGCTGTCCGGCGCGACGGATGACCCGCGCTATTTTCAAATCAGCGTGCCGGTGCAGCCGGGCAATTCGGGCGGGGCGCTGGTGGATGAGCGGGGCAACGTCATCGGCATCGTGTCGGCCAAGCTGAATGCATCGGCGGCGCTGGCGGCGAGCGGAGCGTTGCCGGAGAATGTGAATTACGCGGTCAAGAGCAGTTTGTTGCTGAGCTTCCTGGAATCGGTGCCGACGGTTTCAGCCAAACTCAAAACGCCGGTCACGGCTGACCGGAAGTTTGAGGATGTGGTGAAGTCGGCGCAAGATGCTGCCGTCCTTGTTCTTGTTTATTGAATTGGTAGGGCGGTGCTGCCGCGCCGCCTTGATATTTGGGCTGCGGAGCACCGCAGCCCTACCCTTTTTAAGGATGCAGCGGCGTTGGTTTATGGAGTAGCAGCCAAATTTATTATTTCCAATCAGTCGCAATTCTGGTGAATTGCAATTTGTGAACATCATTGTCTGGTCTGCCGTCGGTTTGATTCTCGCGCGGCTGGCGGCGGAACGCTGGCTGGCGGCGTTGAACCGTCGTCATGTACTCGCGCACGCCGATGCCATTCCGCCGGCGTTTCAGAGAATCATCGACGAGCCCACGTACAAAAAATCCGTCGCCTACACGCTGGCCAAGGAATGGTTGGGCACGGTCGAAGACGCTGTCAACGTCGCCGTCCTGCTGCTGCTTTTGTTCAGCGGCGTTTTGCCGTGGGCGTTTCAATTGTTTTCGCAAGGCTTGGGCCAGTCGGTGTGGACGATGGCGGCGTATTTGTTTGCGGTAGGACTGGCGACGTCGCTGCCCGGTCTGCCGTTCAGTTGGATTTCACAGTTCCGGCTGGAGGAAAAGTTCGGGTTCAACACCAGGACGCAGAAAATCTGGGTGATGGATCTGTTGAAAGGTTTGTTGCTGGCGCTGGTGCTTGGTTATCCGCTGCTGGCGCTCATCCTGAAAATTGTGCAATGGACAGGAGCGCTGTGGTGGCTGTGGGCATGGGGCGCGTTGATGGCATTTCAACTCCTGATGGCCGTGCTCGCGCCGGTTGTAATCCTGCCGCTGTTCAACAAATTCACGCCGCTGCCGGAAGGTGATCTGCGGAACCGTTTGCTCGAGCTGGCGAAGCGGACCCAATTTCGCGCCCGAAGCATTCAGTTGATGGACGGCAGCAAACGGTCGCGGCATTCCAACGCGTTCTTCACCGGGTTCGGGCGGTTCCGGAAAATCGTGCTGTTCGACACGCTGGTGCAGCAATTGACCGGGCCGGAACTCGAGGCGGTGCTCGCGCACGAAATCGGGCATTTCAAGAAAAAGCACATCCCGAAGATGCTGGCTTTCTCGGCGGCCAGCTCGCTCGTGGGCTTTTATCTCGTGTCCGTTCTGGCCCGGCAGGAATGGTTTTATCGCGCCTTCGGTTTCGAGCCGGGAAACGTTGTACCGGCATTGCTGTTGTTCGGATTACTGGCCGGGACGGTCACGTTCTGGTTTTCGCCGGTGATCCACTGGTGGTCGCGGCGTTACGAATATCAGGCCGACGCCTTTGCCGCCGAGGTGATGAGCGAGGCGCAATCGCTGATCGGCGCATTGCGCAAGTTGAACGAGAAAAACCTGAGCAACCTCACGCCGCATCCCCTTTACAGCGGATTTTATTATTCGCATCCCACCTTGCTGGAGCGGGAGCAAGCCTTGAAAAATAACCTATCTCACTGAGGACCCGGTCGAAACCGGGATAAAACAATCCCGCAATTCCTGGCACTTTTCCTCTTTCCTTGGACTGATTCTTTACTTAAGCAGAGACACTGACAAAGAATGTTGGCTAATTGACAAATAGAGCGAAGCCAGCCCGAATTTGTCCGGTAAATTGTGTCTCAGTGAGGCGTTGGACGAAGGTTTTCAACCGTAAACGCCATTAACAATTTAAATGTTGTGACGCTTATTCTGACATTAATTCTGTTGCCACTGGCCACCGGTCTGGTGTTGTTGGGCCTCAAACCCAATCTACCCCGCCAAATTCTCGTGTCCGCCGTCGTGCTGGCCGTCTGCATCGGCTCCGTGGCGCTGGCCTTGTTGCCTTCTCCCCTTAAACTGGGCGATCTGCCTGTCAGCCAACATGGGGTCAACCAGATTTTGTTCATCGTCGAAATCGCGATGAGCCTGTTCATCCTGTACGTCGGCGTCCGTGCGAAACACCTGTTGATCGTGCTGCTTACGCTGGTCACGACCAGCCTGATGGTCTGGTTCGAACTCACCGCCGGTGAACATCTCGAAGTTTCGCAAAATCTCTACGTGGACAACTTCGCCGTCATCATGGCCCTCATCAACGGCATCGTGGGCGGCGGCATCTGCCTCTACGCGCTGGGTTATATGCGGGAATACCACGAAGTCGCGCACCGCGACGTCCGCGACCGCCGGCCGCTGTTTTTCGCCCTGCTGTTCATTTTCATGGGCGCCATGTTCGGCCTCATCTTCGCCAACAATCTCGTCTGGCTGTTCCTGTTCTGGGAGATCACCACGCTCTGCTCGTTCCTGCTGATTGGCTATACGCAAACCGACGAAGCCAAGCGGAACGCGCTGCGCGCGCTGGTCATGAACCTGGCCGGCGGGCTGGCCTTTGCCGTGGCCATCATCTGGTTGTATCGAAAAACCGGCAGCATCGAATTGCAGGTGATGATTAATTCCCCGGACAAGGCGCTTTTGCTCCTGCCCGCGGCGTTGTTGTGCTTCGCCGGCATCACCAAATCCGCCCAACTCCCGTTCTCGAGCTGGTTGCTCGGCGCGATGGTCGCGCCCACGCCGGTGTCGGCGTTGCTGCACTCCAGTACGATGGTCAAGGCGGGCGTTTATCTCGTCTTGCGCATGGCCCCGGTCGTCGCGAATACGAAAGTTGGCATGATGGTGGCGCTGGTCGGCGCCGTCACGTTCGTCATTGGTTCGTTTGCCGCCATCACCAGCAGCGAAGCCAAACGCGTGCTGGCCTGGTCCACGGTCGCCAATCTCGGTTTGATTGTGCTTTGCGGCGGCATCGGGACCGCCGAGGCGGTCTGGGCGGGCATCCTGTTGATTATTTTCCACGCCGTGGCCAAGTGCCTGTTGTTCCTGTGTGTGGGTGTGGTGGAACACAAGTTGCACAGCCGGAACATCGAGGACATGTCCGGGCTGGTCGTGCGCATGCCCAAGGTGGCCATCATGATGCAGATCGGCATGGCGGGCATGTTCCTGGCGCCGTTCGGCATGTTGATCAGCAAATGGGCGGTGCTCAAGGCCGTCGTGGACGCCTACCCGATGCTGTCAGTCTTCATCGCTTTCGGCAGCGCGGCCACATTGTTCTTCTGGGTCAAATGGATGGGCAAACTGATTGAAGTCGTCGGCACGCGCGAACGCATCAAGAAAGAAATGGTTCTCGGCGAAGCCATCGCGATCTACGGTCTGGCGGCGGGCACGGCCTTGGCCTGCCTGCTGTTCCCGCTCATCTCCATCCGGTTCATCGAACCGTACATCTATCAGGTTTACGGCCAAACGGCTTCGCTGGGCGAGAGCAACGTCATTCTGATTACCGTCATGATGGGCTTGGTGTTGCTGTTCCCGGTCTGTTTCATGGGCTACGGCCGCGGCGTGAAAGTCACGGACGCCTACCTGGGCGGCGCGAATGTGCAAAGCAGCGTGAAATTCCGCGGCATCGCCGACAGCGTGCAGGACGTGGCCATCGGCAATTATTACCTGCATAACCTGTTCACCGAAACCGGGCTGGCGCGCTGGGGCGTGATCAGTTGCACGGCGTTGCTGGTGGCATTGTTGGCAGTGGCAATTTTATGAATCCTTGGATTCGAGTTTTGATTTATTTGGTTGCGGCGCCGCTGGTCGGCGGCGTGCTGGCGGGCTGGGACCGCCGGATTACCGCGCGCATGCAATCGCGGCGCGGACCGCCCATCTTCCAGCCGTTCTACGACGTGATGAAATTGTGGGAGAAACAAAGCCTCGTCGTCCGCCGGTCGCAGAATTTCTACATCGTGTTCTTCCTGTTGCTGGTCATTTTCACCGGCGCGCTGTTCTTCAGCGGCTCCGACCTGCTGCTGGTCATCTTCGCCCTCACGCTCGCGGCCATTTTCTTTGTGCTCGGCGCGTACAAGGCCAGTTCGCCGTACAGTTTCGTCGGCGCGGAACGTGAGTTGATCCAGATGATGGCCTATGAGCCCATGATTCTGCTGACGGCCATCGGGATGTACATGGTCACCAAGAGCTTTGCCGTGGACGCCATCGCGGGCCATCCGCATTTGCTGGTGCTGATGCTGCCGGGCGTGTTTCTGGGCTTCCTCTACACGCTGGAAATCAAATTCCGCAAATCGCCGTTCGACCTGTCCTGCTCGCATCACGCCCACCAGGAACTGGTCCGCGGCATCACCATCGAATTTGGCGGCCGCACGCTGGCGCTGATCGAAATTGCCCACTGGTACGAGAACGTATTCCTGTTGGGCTGGGTTTACCTGTTCTTCGCCTCGATGCCGGTTCTGGGCGTGGCGATGTCGCTGTTCGTATTTTTGTTCGTCATTCTGGTGGACAACGTGTTCGCCCGGCTCAAATGGCAGACCGCCGTCAAGAGCGCCTGGCTGGCCGCGATTGTGCTCGGCTTCGGCAACATCCTCGTGCTCTCGCTGTTGACTGCGAAACCGGCCGCGCCCGCCTGCCCGGTCGTTGCCAAACCGGCGGCCACCCAAAAAGTTCCCGCGACCGCCGCCGCCCCGGCCGCGCCTAACGCCAACGTAATTGCCCAAAGGAATTGAATCATGTCCGGCCTCACCAAATCGCCCTGGATCATCCACTACGACGCCTCGAGCTGCAACGGCTGCGACATCGAAGTGCTCGCGTGTCTGACGCCGCTGTTTGACGTGGAGCGGCTGGGCGTGATGAACACCGGCAACCCCAAACACGCCGACATTTTCCTCGTCACCGGCGCCGTCAATGAGCAGAGCCGCGACGTCATCCGCAACATTTACAACCAGATGCCCGAGCCGAAGGTCGTCGTGGCCGTGGGCATCTGCGCCTCCAGCGGCGGCATCTTCCGCGAGTGCTACAACATCTCCGGCGGCATCGACAACGTGATTCCGGTGGATGTATATGTGCCGGGCTGCGCCGCGCGGCCGGAAGCCATCGTGGATGGCGTGGTCCAGGCGCTGGGCGTGTTGACGAAGAAACAGGCCGACTTCAAGGCCGCCGCCAACAGCCGGGACGAAGTCGTTTATTGCCGGGCGGAAAAGACCGATGCGCCGGAAATTCTCGGCCTGCAAAAGACCGCCGGCCAGTGCGAAGCGGAGATTTACAACAACGAAAACCTGCCGGCCCTGCAACAGACGCTTGAGGAACTCCGGAACGATTTTGACCAAGCGATTTACATCAAGGCCGTCATCAACGGCAAAATCATCGGCTCGGTCCGCGGCCAGTCCCGCGACGGCACCGGCTTCGTGAGCGGCATCAGCGTGCATCCCTATTTCCAGCGCCGCGACATCGGCCATCGTCTCGTGCAGGAAATCGAAAAGGCCCTGCCGGAGGCGAAACGCTTCGAAAGTTTCACCGGCCGGCCGAATGAACGCGGCCTGCAATTGCTGGGCGCCCTAGGCTACCACGAGTTCAAGACCGAACCGTTCACGCCCGCCATCACGTGGGTCCATTTGGAAAAGGAACGTAAATGAGCCAGGAACAAATCGAAATCATCACGGTCGAAACGCTCGCGGACAAGGTCAAGGCCATGAAAGCCCAGGGTCGCCGCCTCGTCCAGATCAGCGCCACGCGCCTGCCCGACACCATTGAACTGACCTACAGCTTCGACCTCGACAGCCAGCTCGCCAATCTGCGCCTGTCGCTGCCCGCCGATAAACCGCAACTGCCGAGCGTCAGCTCGATTTACCTTTGCGCCGTCCTGTACGAAAACGAAATCCACGACCTGTTCGGCGTGCAGGTGGACGGCCTCGCCATCGATTTCAAAGGCAACTTTTACAAAACGGCGGTCAAGTTCCCGTTCGCCGCCGCCCCGGCTCCGACTCCGGCTAAACCCGCTACGGTTCCGGCCGCCGCGGCTCCGGCAACTTCGGCGGCAACCAAATAAATTTTATGGCACGTACTGTCATCCCGTTCGGCCCGCAACACCCGGTATTGCCGGAGCCGGTCCACCTCGACCTCGTCATTGAGGACGAAAAGGTCATCGAGGCGCGGCCGTCCATCGGCTTTATCCATCGCGGACTCGAGAAGCTGGCGGAGAAGAAGGACTTCGTCGAATTCGTCTATGTGGCCGAGCGCATCTGCGGCATTTGCAGTTTCATCCACGGCCAGACCTATTGCCAGGCGATCGAAACCATCATGAATATCCCCGTGCCGCCCCGCGCGCTGTACCTGCGCACCATCTGGGGCGAATTCTCCCGCATCCACAGCCATCTGCTCTGGCTGGGGCTGATGGCCGACGGCATGGGGTTTGAAAGCCTGTTCATGCATTCGTGGCGCGTGCGCGAAAAGGTGCTTAACATCATCGAAGCCACCACCGGCGGCCGTGTCATCTTCGGCTCGTGCAAGGTCGGCGGCGTGCGGCGCGACATTGACGCTGAAATGGCCAAAAAGATTTTGTCGGACCTGGACGAAATCGAACGGGACATGCAGGAGCTCGTGAAGGTATTTATCAACGACCGTTCGGTGAAAGACCGGCTCTGCGGCATCGGCGTGCTCTCGAAACCGGAAGCCTGGGACCTCGGTTGCGTCGGACCCACCTTGCGAGGCAGCGGTGTGGCGCAGGACTTGCGCAATCAGCGCTACGCCGCGTTCAAGGACATTCAAGTGGAACCGGTCACGCGCCCGGAAGGCGATTGTTACGCCCGTTGCGCCGTCCGCTGCGGCGAACTGTTCCAGTCGGTGGACATCATCCGCCAGGCGTTCGCGAAGATGCCCGCCGGCGAGATTGCGGTGAAAGTCACCGGCAATCCGAATGGCGAGACCATCACACGCACCGAACAGCCGCGCGGCGAGGTCGTTTATCATTTGAAAGCCAACGGCTCGAAAAATTTGCAGCGGTTCCGCGTGCGCACGCCGACGTTTGCCAACCTGCCCGCCATGCTGAAGGTGCTGCCGGGTTGCGACCTGGCCGACGTGCCGATGATTGTGCTGACGATTGATCCCTGCATCAGTTGCACGGAAAGATAATATGGGTTATTTCGAAATGTCCAAACTGGCCCTGAAATGGGCGCTGACGAAGCCGCCGACCACGCAGTATCCCTTCGAGCCGCGCCATCCACTCGCCGGCTCGCGCGGGACGCTGGTGTTCACCAAGGACAACTGCGTCTATTGCACCGTCTGCGCCAAGAAATGTCCCACCGGCGCGTTGGTGGTGAACCGCGCCCAGAAAAAATGGGTCATTGACCGCCTGCGCTGCATCACCTGCGGCTATTGCGTCGAAGCCTGTCCCAAAGATGCCCTGGCCATGGCCGGCAATCATACCGTTCCGACCGTGACCCGGGACCGCGAATTTTTTTAAACCACCAAACCGGAGGCGGATTATGAATACCACTTCAGTGCCCGGTCAAAAAGCCAAGTACGCCTGGAGTGACATCGACCGGGCCGAACCGCCCAAACGCCCCGCTTCCGACCGCGTCGCCGATTTCCGGCAAACCCACCTGCCCTACGACGAAGCCACTGCGCAGGCACAGGCCAGCCGTTGCATCCAGTGCCCGAACCCGCGCTGCGTCGAAGCCTGTCCGCTCGGCACGCCCATCCACGAATTGCTGGGCTTGATTGCCGACGGCCAGTTCAAGGAAGCTGCCGAACTCATGTTTGTCACCCACAGCATTCCCGAGCTGGCGTCTCACGTGTGCGTGGGCGGACGCGTGTGCGAACAGGCTTGCATCCTGGCGGCCAAAGCCGAACCCGTACCGATTCGCGCCCTCACGCGGTTCCTGCTTGATTACGGCTGGAAACACGGCCTGGCGGAACCCGCCATCGAGCCGGACAAGGGCCAAACCGTGGCGGTCATCGGTTCCGGCATCGGAGGGCTGGTGACCGCCGACACCCTGTCGCGCCAGGGTTATGCCGTCACCGTTTTCGATTCCCGTCAAAAACCCGGCGGCCGCGTCATGAACGGCCTGCCCGGATTCCGCGTGGACAAGGAACTGGTCGAACGCCGGCTGGAACTGCTCCGCCGGCGCGGCATCCATTTCCGCATGGGCGTCAATTTCGGCCAGGACGTGAAATTGAGCGACCTCCGGCGCGAATTTGATGCCGTCTTTCTTGGATTCGGTCTGGCCGATGTCATGTCGCTCAAGGTGCCCGGCGCCAATTTAAAGGGCGTTTACCAGGCGTTTCCGTTCATCATCCAAAATACCCAGCCCGCGTGCGGCACGGCGGCCGGAACCAAAACCGGCCAGCCGATCATGGATGTCCGCGGCAAACGTGTGGTGGTGCTGGGCGGGGGTGACACCGCCATGGACGTGCTGCGCATCGCCATCCGCCTCGGCGCCGCCAGCGCGCTGTGTGTTTACCGCCGCAACGAAGCCAGTCTGCCCGCCGACGCGGAGGAATACGACGATGCCCGCGAGGAAGGCGCGAAATTCATGTTCCTGAGCCAGCCCGTGGCCGTCATCGGCAATCCGGCGGGCGAAGTGACCGGTATTCGCTGCGTCCACATGGAAGCCGGTGAACCCGACGACAGCGGGCGCACAAACGTGAAGCCCATAACCGGGTCTGAATTTGACACGCCCGCCGACGTAGTGTTTGTGGCCTACGGTTTCGACGTGCCTCGCCTGCCGCAGACCGAAGATTTCGCGAAATTGTCCGTAGATGGCCGGGGTTGCCTGGTAGTGGATGCGAACCAGATGACGAATTTCCCCGGCGTATTCGCCAGCGGCTCCATCGTGCGCGGTCCGGCGCCTTTAAGCGATGTGGTTCGCGGCGCCCGCAAAACCGCCGCCGCCATGGATGCCTGGCTCACCGCCAAGCGCAGCTAACGACAAGGATGGAGAACAGCCGGTAGGGCGGCGCTGCTGTGCCGCGCGGCAGCACGGCCCTACCAAATTCCACCCACACCCCGCGCCTCGCGCCTGATTCATCCGCTTTATCCCAACAACCGGTGCACTTCTTTCAATTTCGCCACGATGTTGATGTCCGCCTGACAGGCAGGCAGGCAATCGCCGCAGGCGATGCAGGCCGTGCCGTTCCTGGTGAGTGCCCGGTATTCGGCCTGCGCCCGGGACAGGTCGTGATAATCGAAGGCATAGCGTTCGTAGCGCAGGATGTCGGCGATGGCGATGTGTTCCGGACAATGCGAGACGCAATCGGCGCAAAGCAGGCAGGTCAATCCCTTGTTGTAAGCCGCCAGCAGACCAAGCGCCTGCCGGTCAGCGGCACTCAGGACGCTCGCGCGCGCCGCGCCGAAATTTTCCTGTAACTGATCGAAATTGGCCGTGGTGATGACGGCCGCCGTAAGATTGGGATTGGACATCAGCCATTTCACCATCGCCGCGCCGGGCGTACTGCCATTGAAACGTGGCTCGGCCAGCAGCGCCTGGAATTTTTTGTCCGTGGCCGCCCGGCCCACGCCGCCCATGGTTTTCATGGCGATGGTGCCGAAATCCTTTTTCTTCGCCAGCGCCAGCAAATCCTCCACTTCCTTCTTGTCACCGTAGGTGTAGAAAAACTGGGCGGCTTCGTAGGGCGTATTGTCCATGAGCCAGGGAATGATGTCGTAAGCCATGTCGCCGCCGATGTTGTTGTAGTGATGCTGGGAAAGGGCGAGGTGTTTGACCAAGCCTTCCTTCTTCAGCCGCTCGAAGGCCCGGACCATGCCCGGCTCCTTCTTTGCCTCCTCAATCGAATGATAGCCGAAGTGGAACTTGAACACGTCGTAATATCCCACGCCCGATTTCGCGAGGCAGTCCTTTACAAATTGATAGTGCTGCTCCTCGTCAATGTGGCCCTTGAAGTGGTCGCCGCCGACGCGGTCCACCACCACTTCCAGATAATATGATTCGCGCGGCTGGTTTTTGATGGCGGCGGGCAGGGTATCGGAAGTCCAGCGATTGGCTTTGTGCCAGTAATTCACGCCCGACTGGACGGCCAGCGGAATGATGGACGGGCTCCAATCGTACGCCCCCACCAGCGCGCTGATTTCCAGGCCGGTCCGGCCATAACGCCGTCGCGGCAGCAGGGCCGGGGTGTCGGCGGCGGAGACGTTCAATGTTCCCAGGCCGGAGAGGGCCAGGGCGGTGGCGCCGGTGGCGCCGACGCGGATAAAATCCCGACGGGTCAATCCATTTGTGTCTTTGTGATTATGCTTCATGATGATGTGCTCCTCGTTGGAAACCAATAACTCCGACCGCTTGACAAGTCAAATCCTGTGGGCGGGCCAAGCCTTGTTTTCATTCAGCCAATCCTTAATCCTCCCCGGAGGCTGTCCGGACGGCGAGACTCTCTGAGCAACAAAAAACCGGCGCATTGAATTTTCAGACCGCCGGTCAAACTTTTTCTCCGTCCTTCACTCGTCCGGCACAGAAGTTTTCACACAGCCTCGCGATTGGTTAGGCATCATGGTCATTTGGCAGCTTGGAAAAACAATGAAAACATATCCACCTTCCCGTCGTGGAGTTGAAAGACAAGGCCAAGCTTGCCATATCTCAAGAACTCGTAACCAGATGTTCCGGGCTTGGCAACTGTCGGCTCTCCAAAGGCTCGGATAACATCAGCGCGACTCGACCCGATGCCAATGCCCTCCTTGGTGCGCCCTGTGAATGGAGACTCGACGGTCACTCGATGGACAACCTCTCCATTACCGGGGGCAACCTGAAGCCCCAAGTGCGAATATACCAAAGCCGAATCATTTGTTTGGTCCGGCTGACCTAGCTTCGCTATGACCTGCCGCATCGTCATGCCTGAATGCACGGAGCCAACAGCGACGCCCGGCTCGATGGCAACTGGCTGACTCCGCACGGAACAAGCGCCAGCAAGAACGGCGGCAACCACCAAGAACATTGTCAGTGTGCGACTTTTCATAAGCGTGTAATGATGCCTAACCTGTTATTGAATGCAAAAGTGCGGTTTTATTTTCTTCACGAATCGCAGCGTGTTTTAAGCTTTCCCCTTTGTCCAGAAGATTTGGGCGCTTTTATGAACCAGATAAAATCAGGGCGTCGCGGAGCTTCACCCTCCGAAAATTCTCAATCCCAATCCCTACTGAACCGCTAATCTGCACTGATCCATCCTTCGCTCGGAGCTACGGAGGATAGGTCAGCGCTGATAAGCGAAGATGAGTGGTTAAAAAACGGTTCGCGGGTACGCTCGCCCCACCAGGCGGACGCCCCGGCCCTTCGTCGCCAAGGCTATGCAGGGCAGGCGGTGCGTCTCCTCCTGCCAAAAAATTTGCGTTCTCTGCGTCTCTGCGTCTCTGCGTTGAGCAGTCGCCTCAGGCCACGTTGTAACTGGAGATGGCCTTCATGTATTGGGCCCGCTCGAAGGCGCTGGGCGCCGGACAATTCTTCTGGCTCAGGCTGCCCTTGAGTTGCGTCACGGATTCGTATTCGTGCTCTTCCATCCAGGCCACCATTTCTTTCTCGATGACCTTGATGTGTCCGGGACCATGCCGGATGAGCGTGGAGCAGAGCATCGTCACGTCCGCACCGGCCATGAGCATTTTCAGGGCGTCGGTGGCGCGATGGATGCCGCTCGTGGCGGCCAGACTGCATTGGAGCCGGCCATGAAGAATGGCAATCCAGCGCAACGGCACGCGCATGGCCATGGGCGTGCTCAGCAATATGTTGGGCTTCACTTCCAGCGAATCCAGATCAATGTCCGGCTGATAGAACCGGTTGAACAGCACCAGGCCGTCCGCCCCGGCGTCGTTCAGCCGCTTGGCCATGTTGGCAAAGTTGGTGAAGAACGGGCTGAGCTTGACCGCCACCGGAATGGTGACCTCGGCTTTCACGGCTTTAAGGATGTCGAAATAGGTCTGCTCGACCTCCCCGCCGGGCAGGTTCAAGTTGGTGGGGATGTAATAAATGTTCAGCTCCAGCGCGTCGGCGCCCGCCTGCTGGACCAGCTTGGCGTATTGCGTCCAGCCGCTGGACGACGAGCCGTTGTGCATGCCGGCGTTGATGCTGGCGATGATGGGAATACGCACGGCTTTCTTCGCCGACGAAATGTGTTTGAGATATTCCTCCGGCCCGAGGCGGTATTCCTCCGGTTCCGGGAAATACGTGAGCGCTTCCGGAAAGCTGAACGTGCCGCTTTCCAGGTGATGGTGCAGTTCCAGGCGATCCTGGCGCAATTGCTCCTCGAACAGGGAATACAGCACCACCGCCGACGCCCCGGCGTCTTCCATTGTTTTGATGCCGTCAATTTCCTCCGACAGCGGCGAGGCCGACGGCACCAGTGGCGTGCGCAGTTTCAAACCGAGATAAGTAGTTGTGAGATCCATAGGCGTATATTTATGATTTAAGATTTAAGATTTATGATTGCGGGCCGTTCGTCGCGTGGCACTGAATATTTTAATTAACTCAACGGCTTCCGCCTGTAATTTTTCAACCCGTTTCGACGAAACCAGCGCCGCTCGTTTTGCAATTTCAATCCAAAAATCCGTTTCGTCGGCTTCTTCCAGAACCGTGGTGATTTTATTGATGAAATCCGCGTGCGACTTCCCGCGCAGCGCCGAGCGATAATTCGACGCCACCGGGCAACCGCTACGCGCCACCTGACCGGCAATCGTTCTTCCCGACGGTTTGTTCGGAAGAGCGTCAGCAAATTTAAGAACACGAACGGCGAATTGAATCGTTCTTTCTTTCAGTTCGATGGGGCTCATATTTGCTCCCGTGTTGACTGATGAAAATCATCAATCATCAATCATCAATCATCAATCGTAAATGCCTTTAGGGTTGTTGGTCCGCCGTGGCGGTGGCCTGCGGCGACGACGGCTGGCTGTTGGCGGCCTTGACGTCGCGTTCGGCCAGGAATTGATAGAACTTCCAGCGCCGGTCGGCGTCCACTTGCGCCTGCGCGAACAGTTTCTTCGCCTCCTTCGGTTTGCTCTTGGTGAGCATCTTGAACCGGTTTTCCGACAGCAGATAATCCTGGAGTTTCGCCTTGGCCGCCGAGGAATCCAGTTGCAACGGGTTCTCGCCCGCCGCAGCCCGGCGCGGGTCGTAGCGGTACAGCAGCCATTGGCCGGATTCCACCGCGAGCTTCTGCTGGCGTGCGCCCACACCCATGTCCACCGCGATGCCGTGCGCGATGCAATGGCTGTAGGCGATAATGATGGACGGGCCGGCATATGATTCAGCTTCCACGAACGCCTTCAGCGTCTGCTCATCCTTGCAACCCATCGCCACGCTGGCCACGTAAATGTTGCCGTAAGTCATGGCAATCAGGCCGAGGTCTTTCTTGCCCATCGGCTTGCCGCCCGCGGCAAACTTGGCCACCGCGCCGCGCGGCGTGCTCTTGGACATCTGGCCGCCGGTGTTGGAATAAACTTCGGTGTCGAGCACCAGTACGTTCACGTCGCGCCCGCTCGCCAGTACGTGGTCCAACCCGCCGTAACCAATGTCGTAAGCCCAGCCGTCGCCGCCCAGAATCCACACGCTCTTTTTGACCAGCGTGTCGGCAATGGGCAGCAGCAGCTTCGCCTCGGGCGCGTCAATCTTTGCCAGCTTCTGTTTCAAAGCGGCCACGCGCTCGCGTTGTTCGTAAATGCCCGCTTCATCGGTCTGAACGGCGTTGACAATGCCGCTCACGAGGTCGTCGCCGAGTTGCGGCGCGAGCTTTTTCACCAGTTCGGCGGCGAATTCCTTTTGCTTGTCGATGGAAACGCGGAAGCCGAGGCCGAATTCGGCGGCGTCCTCGAAGAGCGAATTGTTCCACGTCGGCCCACGGCCGTTTTTGTCCACGGCGTAAGGTGTGGTCGGCAGGTTGCCGCCGTAAATGGAGGAGCAGCCGGTGGCGTTGGCGATGACCGCGCGGTCGCCAAAAAGCTGTGAGAGCATTTTGACGTACGGCGTTTCGCCGCAACCGGCGCACGCGCCGCTGAATTCGAACAACGGCCGCATGAACTGCTGCTGGCGGAGCTGCGTCGTTTTGACCTTGCGCCGGTCCAGTTCGGGCAGCGCGATGAAGAAATCCCAGTTGTCCCGTTCCGGCGCACGCAACGGCGCCTGCGGACGCATGTTGATGGCTTTGAGCCTGGCTTCGGTCTTGTTCCTGGCCGGGCAGACATCCACGCACAGCGCGCAGCCGGTGCAATCCTCGGCCGCCACCTGTAGCGTGAATTTCAGCCCTTTGAAGTCGGGAACGCGCGAATCCACGCTCTTGAACGTCGCCGGTGCGCCCTTGAGCGCCGCCGGTTCGTAAACTTTCGCGCGGATGGTCGCGTGCGGGCAGATGGCCACGCACTTGAGACATTGGATGCAGACCTTTTCGTCCCAAACCGGAATTTCCAGCGCGAGATTGCGCTTTTCGTACTGGGCGGTGGCGGTCGGGAACGTACCGTCCACCGGGAACGCGCTTACCGGCAGGTCGTCGCCTTCGCCGGCGGTGAGTTTGCCCAGCACTTCCTTCACAAATTTCGGGGCGTTGGGCGTGACGGGCGGCAACAATCCGCCGCTGCCGTTCACGTTCTTCGGCACCGGCACTTCGTGCAGATGTTCGAGCGTATGGTCCACGGCCTTGAGATTCATGGCCACGACTTCCTCGCCCTTCTTGCCATAGGTTTTCTTGATGGAATACTTGATGGCCTCGATGGCCTTCTCGCGCGGCAGCACGCCGGACAACGCGAAGAAGCAGACCTGCATGATGGTGTTGATGCGCCCGCCCATGCCGCTGTCGCGCGCGACTTTGGTGGCGTCAATCACGTAAAACTTTGCTTTCTTGGCGATGAGCTGCTCCTGCAACGACGTCGGCAGCTTGGCCCAGACTTCGTCCTTGGAGTACGGCGTGTTGAGGAGGAAGGTGCCGCCGTTAATCAGCGGCTTCACCATGTCGTATTTCTCCAGGAACGTCGGCAGGTGGCAGGCCACGAAATTCGCCCGGCTCACCAGATACGTCGAACGGATCGGCTCCGGCCCGAACCGCAGGTGCGAAATCGTCATGCTGCCCGATTTCTTGGAGTCATAGACGAAATAACCCTGCGCGTAATTTTCCGTGCCTTCGCCGATGATTTTGATGGAATTCTTGTTGGCGCCCACCGTGCCGTCGGCACCCAGTCCGTAAAACATCGCGCGAATCACGTTGTCCGGCTCGGTCGAAAAATTTTCGTCCACCGGCAAACTGGTGTGCGTCACGTCGTCGGTAATGCCCACGGTGAAATGATTTTTCGGCTGCTTTTCCTTAAGATTGTCCAGGGCCGCTTTGACCATCGCCGGCGTGAATTCCTTGGACGACAAACCGTATCGTCCGCCCACGACCTTCGGCATCGCCTTGAGTTTGCCAAAACCGTTCATCAATCCTTCCGCCAGCGCGGTGATGACGTCCTGGTACAGCGGTTCGCCCGTCGCGCCCGGTTCCTTGGTGCGGTCCAGCACGGCAATGGATTTCACGCCGGCCGGCAGCGCCTCGACGAATTTGCGCGCGTCAAACGGCCGGTACAACCGGACTTTCAGCACGCCGACCTTTTCGCCCTGCTTGACGAGATAATCCACGGCCTCGTGCGCCGCTTCGCAACCGGAACCCATCAGCACCACGACGCGGTCGGCGTCGGGCGCGCCGACGTAATCGAACAGTTTGTAAGCGCGACCCACCACCTTCGCAAACTGGTCCATGGCGTCCTGCACGATTTGCGGGCAGGCGTCGTAAAACTTGTTGCATGCCTCGCGGCCCTGGAAGAAGGCGTCGGGATTCTGCGCCGTGCCGCGCAGCACCGGCCGGTCGGGCGACATCGCCCGCGCGCGATGTTCCGCAATCAGCTGGTTGTCAATCAAGGCGCGCAGATCGTCGTCCGTCAGCATCTCAATCTTCTGCACTTCGTGCGAGGTGCGGAACCCGTCGAAGAAATGCACAAAAGGAACCCGCGAACGCAGCGAGGCGGCCTGGGCGATGAGCGCAAAATCCACGGCTTCCTGCACGCTGGCCGAGCCGAGCATACCCCACCCCGTCGAACGGCAGGCCATGATGTCACTGTGATCGCCGAAAATGGACAGCGCGTGAGTGGCCACGGCGCGGGCGGTGACGTGGAAAACGGCGGGTTCCAGTTCACCGGCGATTTTGAACATGTTGGGAATCATCAGCAAGAGGCCCTGCGACGCCGTGAACGTGGTGGCGAGCGAGCCGGTCTGGAGCGCGCCGTGCACGCTGCCCACCGCGCCGCCTTCGCTTTGCAGCTCGACGATGGACGGCATAGTGCCCCAGAGATTCTTTTTGCCCTCGGACGCCCACTGGTCGCAGAACTCGGCCATCGGCGATGACGGGGTGATGGGATAAATGGCCATCACTTCGTTCAAGCGGTAGGCCACGTTGGCGACGCCTTCGTTGGCGTCAACGGTAAGTTTGGGTCTCGTACTCATATTGGCGAAAATGTTTCAATTTAAAATCACTGCGAAATCGAAAATGGCCGTCGCACCAGATTGTCTATTAGCGTCTCCCCGGCGACCGACGACACTGAAATTACGTTAAATTAACAAGCGCCCCAAACCCTCACCTTTTTTGTCAAAGAAGCACCATTCGTTGCCGCCCGCCGAAAAAACCCGCGAAAATACAGGCGATTTCGGAGCGTCGGCAATACAAATACAATTCAGAACGCGCACCTCACCGCCAGGGAAATTAGGTCGCGCGAAAATTCGCGGCCATCGGCGTAAGCGGCGCCGGCAGCACTGGTGGAAACCCGGCTGTCCACCAGGTCAAGCGAGTAATTGAATTCGGCGCTCCAGTGTTTGTCGAAGGCGTAGCTCGCCGTCACGCTCGGCGTGTAAATCCAGTCGTCGCGATTCACCGGCTGTTGCCAGTCGCCCTCGTAAAGCGTGAACCCCGCCCCGGCGGTGAAGTGGTCGGTGAACTTGTGCCGCCACGCCAGGTCATATTTGATGTCCTGGTAAACGCTTTGGCTGGAAAACGCCGGTTGCTCGAAACGCGTGGCCCGCAAAGTCACCGTGTCCGCCTTCGTCGGCAACACCGTGAGCGACGCGTCCACATACAGCAGCGTCCGGTACCGGATGAATCCGGCCGGCGTGCCCGGATCGAACCGGCGGAATTCGGGCCCGAGCAGAAAATTCATTTTGAGCCATTTGACCGGCGAACCTTCGGCGCCAAACAGGAGGCGATGATACGAGCTGTCGTACGGACTGTCGGTGAAGGCGGTGTTGTTCCCATTCGGACCGGTGAATTGGTCTTGTTGCCCGTACCGATAACCCGCCACAAGGAATGTGGACGGGATAATTTCGTAGCCGATATCCAGCCCGCCGTTCACATCCTGGCGGCTGAGATAGTTTTCGTAGTAATACCGGGGAGCCGTATTCAGCCGCTGGTCGGTCAGGAAATCGTGGTAATAATATGAGGCAACAGGGCGGATGAACCAGTGGCCTAGGGGCAGCGTCAGGCGGAAGCTGTCGCGGAGGATGAACGCCTCGCGCCGGTCGCGCAGCGGAATACCACCGATGGCAGGCACATCCTCGGGACGGGCAAAGGTTGGACCCTGCGTGCCACCCTCGATAAACGTCGGCGCGTTGAGTAATTCCCAGGTGGCGTCCTTGATCTTTCCGCCGAAATTGAATGTGGTGCGATGGGCGATGTAATCCTCATCCTCGACCGAGGTGTACAGGTTAATCTCGGGCGCGTAAACCACCGAGAGGTTGAAGGCGGGACACGGTTTGTAATCCAGTCCGAGCCGGGGCGTGATGGTGGTGAGCAAGGACGCCTTCAGGGCTGACACCGGATGCAGGCCGGCCGCATTGGCGGCGGCGACATTGGCCGGCAGCGGTGTTGTGTCCTGGATATAAACGTTGTTGTCGTAGGTCTCCCGGATTGTTGCTTCGGCGGTATAGGTCAGGTTCGTAACTGCGGCTCCGGCCGACACCGGCGCAAGACCCAAAACGGCCAGTGCCAGCAACCGGTGAAACGATGAGAATTTATTGAACATTTTCATTTTTCTCGATGGTTCTGATTCCATCTGATTCTTCAGCAAAAACGGCTCGAAATTGAAACCCGCCCCGGCCAGGCCGGTGACGAAACCGGTAATGGCGGGGAACAAAAATTTTCTGAGTCGGGCCGCTCTCGTGCCCCGGCGGCCCGCGGCGCACTGCACAGGCGGAAAATGCCCGTCCCGTCTTCCGTCACCCGTCAATTCTCAGTTGTCGTTCGTGGCGCTTCGCTCACTGTTTGCCCTGGACCAACACTTCCACCACGTGCGGATCGGCCAGCGTGGAGGTGTCGCCAATCTGGTCCACGGCGTTCTCGGCAATCTTGCGCAGGATGCGGCGCATGATTTTGCCCGAACGCGTCTTGGGCAGCCCGGGAGCAAATTGCAATTTGTCTGGTGCCGCAATCGGCCCGATTTCCTTGCGCACGTGCGCGATGAGCTCTTTCTTCAAATCTTCACTCGGCTGGATGCCGTCCTTCAACGTCACGAACGCGTAAAGCGCCTGGCCCTTGATGTCGTGCGGCATCGGCGCCACCGCGGCCTCGGCCACCTTCGGATGGCTCACCAGCGCGCTTTCGACTTCCGCCGTGCCGATGCGATGGCCGGACACGTTCACCACGTCGTCAATGCGGCCCATCAGCCAGTAATCGCCGTCCTGGTCGATGCGGCAGCCGTCGCCGGTGAAATAAATGTTCGGGTACATCGTGAAGTAGGTGTCGATGAACCGTTCGTGGTCGCCCCAGGTGGTCCGCATCATGCCCGGCCACGGCTTCTTGATGCACAGCTTGCCGCCTTCGTTCGGCGCGACTTCCTTGCCGTCGTCGCGCAGCACCACCGGTTCGACGCCGAAGAACGGACGGCTGGCGCTGCCGGGTTTGAGCACGTGCGCGCCGGGCAACGGCGTGATGAGGTGTCCGCCGGTTTCCGTCTGCCACCACGTGTCCACGATGGGGCACTTCTCCTTGCCGATGACGCGATGATACCAGATCCAGGCTTCGGGATTGATGGGTTCGCCGACCGAACCGAGCGTCTTGAGCGAACTTAAATCGTGCTTGTTCGGCCATTCCTCACCGAGACGGATGAGCGACCGGATGGCCGTGGGCGCGGTGTAGAATTGCGTGACCTTGAACTTCTCGATGATTTGCCAGAAACGCCCGGCGTCCGGGAACGTGGGCACGCCTTCGAACATGACACTGGTGAACCCGTTGCTGAGCGGGCCGTAAACGATGTAACTGTGGCCCGTCACCCAACCAATGTCCGCCGTGCACCAGAAAATATCGCCGTCGTGGATGTCGAAGACGTATTTGGTGGTCAACGCGCATTGGAGCAGATAGCCGGCGGTGGTGTGGACCACGCCCTTGGGTTTGCCGGTGGAACCGGACGTGTAAAGCATGAACAGCGGGTCCTCGGCCTTCATCGTTTCCGCCGCACATTCACTCGACGCCTTGGCCATCAGGTCGTGCCACCAGAGGTCGCGACCAGCAACCATGTTGCACGGGGTGTCATTGCGTTTGTAAACGATCACTTTCTCGATGCTGGAACAGGACTTGAGCGCCTCGTCGGCGATGGTTTTGAGCGCGATGCTCTTGCCGGCGCGCAAACCGCAATTGGCCGTCACCAGCACCTTGCTGGCAGAATCATTGATGCGGCCCGCCAACGCGTCGGCGCTGAACCCGCCGAACACAATGGAATGAATGGCGCCGATGCGCGTGCAGGCCAGCATGGCGATAGGCAATTCGAGCACCATCGGCATGTAAATGGCCACGCGGTCGCCGCGCTTGACGCCCAGCGACTTCAACGCGTTGGCGAATTTGCAGACCTCGGTGAGCAGGTTTTGGTAGGTGATTTTGGTGACGTCGTTCTCCGGCTCGCCCTGGAAGATAAGCGCGACCCGATCGCCCTTGCCGGCTTTGACGTGGCGGTCGAGGCAATTGACGCTCACGTTCAACTGGCCGTCTTCAAACCAGGTGTGCTGGACGCGGCGCGCGGCGGTGTTCCATTCATATTTGCGGGCGACCGTCGGTTTCGTCACCCAATCGAGCGTGCCGGCCTGTTCCAGCCAGAAATTGTCGGAATCGTTCACCGACCGGTCGTACATCTTCCGGTACTGCTCGGCGTTGATGTAGGCCCGCTGGACGACTTCCGCGCTTGGCGGGAACGTCCGGTTTTCCTGCATCAGGGAACTGGTTGAAACGGTCTTGGCTTGTTCGCTCATGGTTTGTTCCTTTCTTGTTTGATGTTGCCGTCAATTCAGCCTGCCCGCCCCGGCGCCGCCACTCCGGCGCTGACGCCAATCCGGATGCCGTGCAATTCGAAAAGCCGGGCGGCGAGGCGATCCAACGTGGCCTGCAATTCCGACTCGACAGTGTGGCGTTGTTCGGCGGTGACGGCCAGGGCGCGGTCCCGCAGGCCGCCGGCCCATTCGCTGCTGGCCAGCATCACGCCGCCCATGCCCATGCCGAAATCGCATTCGTCATTCTCCCCGCAACATGTCCGCCAGGCCAGCGCCCAGCCGCGCACAGTGTTCTCGACATGATAACCGCCGCCGCCGGCCACCAGCATTGGACGATTGAATCGCAGCAGCCGCTCAAGCGCCTCCACCACCACATTGTTGGTCATGCGCAGATGCGTCAGCGGGTCGCCCGCCAGAATGTCCATGCCCAATTCCAGCACGATGACGTCCGGCCGGTAAAATTCCACCAGCGGGATGGCGACGGTCTCAAAAGCCGTCAGAAAAGCCTCGTCGTAGGTTTCCGGTGGCAGCGGAACGTTGACGTTGTATCCCCGGCCCGGCCCTTCGCCGATTTCATTTTCAAAACCGCCCCAAGGGAAAAGTGTCCGGCCGGTTTCGTGCAGCGAAATCGTCATCACGTCTTTGCGCTGGTAAAAAGCCATCTGCGTGCCGTCGCCGTGATGCGCGTCCAAATCCAGGCACAAAACCCGTTTGCCGGCTTCCGCCAGTTTCAGGCAGGCCAGCACCACGTCGTTCAAATAACAAAATCCCGCCGCGCGCTCGGGCATGGCGTGATGAAAACCGCCGAGCAGGTTGAAGGCGATGTCCGCCCGCCCGTCCAGCAACAAATCGGCGGCCGTCAATCCCGCGCCGCACGCCCAGGCGCCGTACTCGAACAGGTCCTTGAACACCGGCGTGTCCAGGCCGCCCAGACCCATGTGAAAACCTTCCACCGTCAAATCTCCGCCGGCGACCCGTTGCAATTCCTGCAGATACCGGTCGGTGTGGAACTTTTTCAACTCGGCCGGGGAAGCCTTGCGCGGCGCGACCTCGCGGTGCCCGGCGGTGCCGAGCAAGCCGAACGATTTCAGGCACTGGCGCGTGAGGCCGGCGCGCTGGGTCTTGAACGGGCAATCCGCCGGGTAACTCAACCCTTCGATTTCGGGTGAGTACAGAAAGGCCAGTTTGCGATCGCTCATGCGGAAAGGGTGGTAATGCGGTTGCGGACAGGGATGAAAAAAATGATATTCGCCTCAGGGAGTTGGCACAACTCTCTTTCCGCGCGCGTCTTTGTAGATTTGCGTTTCAAGGTCATCTCATCCTGTCCGGATTTCAGGCTGTGCTCCATGAGGAACGCCCTTACCGGTGACCAGTTGTGATGCCATTCCGCCCGGCGGCGACTACGGCTCCGCCGACAAAATGTTCCACCGTCACTGCGCTTCTGGATTCCGCTTATTCAATACCCCAAACGTGCCTTCACATCAAGGCGCAACCCTTTTGACGGGCGGTATTTTACCGGCGATTGTCCGTTCCCGGCTCGCGGGGACCGGTCCGCCCGGCTGACGCCGGCCATCAAAGGCACGCGGTGTACATCTTCCGGGTCAATAGTGGAATTAAAAAAAGCCGCGGTCTTAACCATTATTGCTAATTGTTTGATTTTTTTTGAATGTAACCGCATTGGGGACTGCGCGCACTGGCTCCAGCCTGCTGCCCGGTCAGCCGCGCCGAAGGGGAAAATGCTCCGCCAGGAGGTCGCCGGCCTTTTGCACGCCGTGGATGATGCCCGGCGTGAATTCGCCTTTGCGAAAATAACCGCTCATGGCGTCCGCCAGCGTCCGCCAGAATTCATCCCCGCACTTTGCATGCACCCCGGCATCGCCAATCACCGCAAACTTGTGCGCGCGCGGCGCTACAAAAATCAACACGCCGTTTCGCTCCGGCGCCTGGTTCAGGCCCAGGCGCATGAATTCTGCCTGCGCGGCCGCGACCGGTTCGTCAACGTGATGCGGGCTGATGCTGACGCGGATCTGGCCGGAGGTTTTTTGTTCGGCGTCACGGATGGCCGCCACAATCTGTTCATGCTGCACGTGCCGGGAAAAATGTTTGGGATGCATAATTTACCAGCCTCCTCCCGCGCCGCCGCCGCCAAAGCTCCCGCCGCCGCCGCTGAATCCGCCACCACCGGAAAATCCGCCACCGCCCGAAAATCCGCCGCCGCTCCAGCCGCCATAACTCCCGCCGCTGCCAATGGTCCAGACCGAGTAGCCGCCGGTCAAATTCCCGCCCCGCAAGAAAACGATAAAAATCAGGGCGAGAATCGCCAGCATGAAAATGACGGGGAAGATTTGTTTCAAATGTTGCAAGTGTTCCGCCACCGTCGTCCCCGTGCCCTTGTATTCACCGCGGGTAGCCGCGAGGATTGCCTGCACCCCCGCCGTCAAGCCGCCGTCGAAATCGCCCGCCTTGAATCGCGGCGCAATCTGCTCATCTATGATCCGCTTGCACAAGGCGTCGGGTAGCGCCCCTTCCAATCCGTAACCCACCTGTAAAAACATTTTGTGGTCCTGATTGAAAACAAAGAGGACCGCGCCGTTGTTTTTGTCCTTTTGCCCCACCTGCCATGACCGGGCCACCCGCACCGTGTAATCCTCGATGGATGAGTCCGATTGCATCTTCGGAAATACCGCCACGACGATTTGTTCGGAAGTCCGGCGCTCGAAATCCTCCAGGGTCTGGTTCAACTGCGCCGCCGTGCCGGGCGAGACGACGTGGGCGTAATCGTTGAAATAAGCCGCCGGCGGCGGCGGGATGACCTCATCCGCGAACAGCCGGAAGCCGAAAAACAAAACCAGGATGACGCAGAAGCGGCGCACGGTTCAATGGTTTGTCACCGCCGCCGGTTGGTTGAAATCAAACTGGACCTTGGGCGGCGTTTCCGCTCCGGCGGTGGCGGCAAAATAAGGCTTGTCATGGAAGCCGAAGGCCCCGGCGTAGAACAGCTCCGGAAATGATTTGATGGCCGTGTTGTACTTCTGGACCGCCGTGTTGAAATCCCGGCGCTCCACGCTGATGCGGTTCTCCGTGCCCTCCAGTTGCGCCTGCAATTCCTGGAAATTCTCCGTCGCCCTCAAATCCGGATATCGCTCCACCACTACCAGCAGGCGGGACAGGGCCGACGAAAGCTGTCCCTGTGCCTGGTCGAACGCCGCCAGCTTGGCCGGGTCGCTCGGCGCTGTGTTCGGGTCAAGCTTCACCTGCCCCACCGACGCCCGGGCCGCGGTGATTTCCGTAAGCGTGGATTTCTCGAAATTGGCCGCGCCGGAGACCGTGGCCACCAGGTTCGGAATGAGGTCGGCCCGGCGTTGATAGACGTTTTGCACCTGCGCCCATTGGCTGTCCACGGCCTGGGATAGTTTGACGAGATGATTATAGCCGGCGCCCGCCATCAGGATGAGGCACAACACCACCAGCAACAGCACCGCCAGACCGATGCCGATGAAGAATAGTTTTTTCATAATGACCGTTACACTTTAGCCGTCCTGTTCTCCGTAACAATTACAAAATTTGCCGTTGTCCGTAATCGGTTCTTCCCCGCGGGCCATTCCCGCCTTGTATTTCCGGTGGTTTTCCTGATAATGTCAGGCGAATACTTTTTCCAAATTAAACTTATGAGCCCTAAAACCGCCAAACCCCGGGAGACCGCCGCCGGCCGCTGGCTCTCCTACCGCCCCGAAATCAAAGTCCTCGATTGCACCATCCGCGACGGCGGCCTGATGAACAATCACCACTTCGAAGACCAGTTGGTGAAAATGGTCTATGACACCTGCGTCGCCGCGGGCATCGATTACATGGAGCTCGGCTACAAGGCTTCGCGCAAAGGCATCAAGCAGGGCGAACACGGCTGCTGGAAATATTGCCAGGAGGACGACCTGCGCCGCATCGTTGACGACAACCCGACCGACCTGAAACTCACTGTCATGGCCGACGCCGAACGGTGCGATTATCACGAGGACATCCTGCCGAAGAAGGATTCCGTCATCGATATGATCCGCGTGGCGACTTACATCAACCAGATTCCCACCGCGCTGGACATGGTCAAGGACGCGCACGACAAGGGTTACGAAACGACCGTCAACCTGATGGCCGCCTCCGTCATTCCCGACCGCGAGCTGGACGAGGGGCTGGCGATGCTCGCCAAATCCGAGGCCAAAGCCATTTATCTGGTGGACAGTTTCGGCGCGTTTTACAGCGAGCAAATCCGGCTGCTGGTGAAGAAATACCTTTCGTACTGCAAACCCGCCGGCAAGGAAGTGGGCGTGCACATGCACAACAATCTCCAGCTCGCCTATGCCAACACCATCGAAGGCATCGTGGGCGGCGCCAATTTTCTCGACGCCACGATGGCGGGCCTGGGCCGCGGCGCGGGCAATTGTCCGATGGAATTGCTCATCAGCTTTCTCCACAACCCGAAGTACGACCTGCGCCCGGTGCTGGGGTGCGTGCAGAACCACATCGAACCGATGCGCGCCAAGCTGCTCTGGGGTTACGACCTGCCCTATCTGTTGACCGGCATGCTCAACCAGCATCCGCGTACCGCCATCAAGTTCAAGGAAGCCGAACTCAAGGGCGAAAAAGGCGACATCCTGAAATTCCACGACATCGTCACCGACCAGGAATTGGAATAGCGGCGTAAAAACACCGTTCTATCGGGGTTCTGGTTTTCCCGGATGAAACAACAGCCGGGCGTAGGCGTAGGCAATGATTTCATCCGTCACCGTTCGGAAACCCTGGCTGGATTTCCACCAATGCTGCGGGTCATAGTCCTGATTTTCCAGGGCGATGACTCCCACCCGCACCTCCGGGCCAAACGCCTTCTCGAACAAAAGTCGCGACCGACGCGCATGCGGTCCCACGGATATCAGGTTGAATTCCGCCGGCATGGCGTTGTGCTGTTGCAGCCATTGTTTCAAAACCAACGCCGACGCGTAGGTGCGATCCTGTCGCACCGGCGGTGCGGGCACCACCTGAACGCTGGCCGGGTCCATGCCCAGTTTTAGCAGCGTGGCGGCGCCAAGCTCGGCGTAGGTTTTGTATTCGGACAACGGCGCGCCTTTTTCCAGCGGCACGCCAACGACATACAGCCTGGTGTAATGATGCTGCCGGAATTCGGCGATGACCTGCTCCAGCGCATAGTCTGGGGCCCAGCCTTCAATGACCATCACATTACCTGCGACCGGGTCATTGACCGCGAGGAACGATTGCGCGTTTCTGACCGCAAAGGTGACCAGCAATAATCCCGCCAGCAGCAACAGCAACCAGCCGCGCCAGGTGGGGAGCAGACATTCCCGTCGGCGCAGCAATCCCCGAAAAGGCCGGCGCGGTTTTATCACGGTCGTGTCGCTCATGTGGGAGAAAGGCTAAAGGATGTCCGTCCTCTGAAGCAATACCGCGCCGGAAGCGGTTCGGACGGTGCCGGCTTGTCACTCGGAAACCAAGTGGAGGTGGAGCGCACCGTGCTTTTAAGAAAAAACTATGAAACCGTTCACTTAATGGCCTCGCTCGCGAAGAATTTCGGAGTTGACTGATGAACCCTCATAGGAGGCTTATGAATCATAAACTCAATAAAGCTTCTTGGGAATATCATCGTAAGGATTGTGGATAATCTTCCAGCGCATATTCAGAATGCCGGCAGCAAAACCAATACCCACGCCGATAAATGGACCACACTGAACCCACTCTATCTGAAACTTGGTGAGAAAGACATCAAATGGCTGCTGCATCCTCATCGGATAAATGTGACCTGTCTCAACATCGGACTGTCTTGGGCCATAAGAACGCAAACACTCATAAGTAATAATGGCTGAAGCAAACGTAAGCACGCCAAACGTCAATAAGCCGTAAACTAGAACGCGCCGGAAAATGTTTGGTGTGGCCATACGCCTAACGATCCAAAGAAGGCATGAGTTGAATTCGAGGTCGCGACCGGCGACAACTCTAGTCTATGAAAACAACTACGCTTCCAAATGCCGAAACGCAAGTCAGGAGAAAACATCTGCGTTCTTTGCGTTCTCTGCGGTTAATACGGGGGCTCGTGGAACTCGCCCCTCCGAATTGGACTGCGGCGGCGCGATAGGGACCGGCCTTCGCTCAAAAGCTATGGCCCGGCAGGCATCGAGCCCCACCAATTAATTTGTGTAAATCGGCGTAATCGGCGGGAAAAACTATCTCACGGTTATTCAAAATCCATCTCGTAGCTGTACACGTTGCCGGTCAGCTTGCTCTTGATCTGACAGTTGGATTTGTTGATGACGGCCTGCATGGATTTGTTGTCCGTCAACACCTCGGCGGTGAAGCCGCGGATGCCGTTGCGGCGCGCCACACGCATCAGGTGCTTCAGCAGGAACGTGCCGATGCCGTGGTTCTGCCACGCGTCGCTCACCACAAACGCCACTTCCGCCAGATTCGTCTTGGGGTCGAGATAATAACTACCCACGGCGATGATTTCCTCGCCGTGCGCCTCCGGCAACGTGCCGACAATGGTCACGTCGTTGCGGTGGTCGATGTACACGAAGTCCTGAATCTGCTGCCGCGACACGCGCTTGGAGTGGCTCATGAACCGGTAATAAATCGTCGCCTCGGACAATTTGTAGAACAGGTCGCGCATCCGCGGTTCGTCGGTCGGATGAATCGGCCGGAAATTCATTTGCGTGCCGTCGTTGAGCAAATAGGTGGTCCGCAACTCCTTCGGCCCCACGAGAATCTTGCCTTCCAGGTCGGCCATGCCGGCGGACAGGTATTTGGCGTTGATGGCGTCGCGCAGCAGGTCGGCCCGGAACTTCGGGTGGGCGATGCTGATGAGCGCCAGCGCGCGTTCCTGGATGCTCTTGCCGTGCAGGTAGGCCACGCCGAATTCGGTCACCACATAATGCACGCCCGCGCGGGTCGTCACCACGCCGGCGCCGGGACTGAGGTGCGTCACGATGCGCGAGATGGTCCCGCCCTTCGCGGTGGAAGGCAGCGCGATGATGGCCTTGCCGCCGTGCGACTTGGACGCGCCGCGGTTGAAATCCACCTGGCCGCCCACGCCGGAAAAGAACTTGGACCCGATGGAATCGGCGCACACCTGGCCGGTGAGGTCAATCTCCAGCGCGGTGTTGATGGCCACCATCTTGTTCTCCTGGCGGATGACGGCCGGGTCGTTGACGTATTCGGTGGGATGGAACGAGAACAGCGGATTGTTGTCCACGTAATCGTAAATCTTCTTCGTGCCGAGGCAGAAGCTGGCCACAATCTTGCCGCGGTCGATGGACTTGCGGTTGCCGGTGATGGCGCCGCACTCGATCAGGTCAATGATGCCGTCCGTCACCATTTCCGTGTGCACGCCCAGGTCCTTCTTGTCCTTGAGAAAACCGAACATGGCCTGCGGGATGCGCCCGATGCCGAATTCGATGGTGGAGCCGTCCTCGACCAGGGCGGCGATGTATTCGGCAATCTGCCGGGTCGTCTCGGTGGCCTCGGCCGGCGGCACTTCCAGGATCGGCGACGACGACGGCACCAGCACGTCGATGTCGTTTACATGGATGAAACAGTCGCCCAGCGTCCGCGGCATGTTCGGGTTCACCTGCGCGATGACCAGCGAGGCGTTTTCGGCGGCGCTGCGGATGATGTCCACCGACACGCCAAAGCTGCACATGCCGTGCGCGTCGGGCGGCGTGACGTGAATGAGCGCCACATCGAGCGGCAACTGGCCGCTGTCGAACAGGCGCGGTATGTCGGACAAAAACACCGGCGTGTAATCGCCCAGCCCCTCCTGGATGATGTCGCGGACGTTTTCGGCGATGAAGAAGCTGTTCACGCGGAAATACTGCGTCAGCTCCCGGTGCGCGTAAGGCGCGTCGCCGAAGGTGAGCAGGTGGACGATTTCGGTGTCCGGAAGCTCGGTGGCGCGCTTGCTGAGGGCGCTGACGAGTTCCAGCGGTTCGCCGGTGCCGGTGCCGATGAAGACGCGCTGGCCGGGCCGGATTTTCTTCACCGCCTCGGTCGCCGTGAAAATCTGCGACTGGTAAGTCTCCTGCCAGTTGGGATCGTAGGTAATGGTTTTGGTTTTACTCATGGGCTTTGCCGGAATTTGAAAGGGTCATGCGCGCGTCGGCCACGTAAGCCTGGACGCCGATGGGACCGACGATGAACGGGTTGATGTCCAGTTCCGTAATTTGCGGGTAATCCGTGACGAGCTGGCTGATGCGCTGGAGCGCGCCGGCGATGGCGTCCAGATCCACCGGCGCCTGCCCACGCGCGCCTTTGAGCAGGGCGTACGAGCGGGTGCCTTTGAGCATTTGCATCGCCTCCTCTGCCGTGATCGGCGCGAGATGGAAGGTCACGTCCTTCATCACTTCCACGAAAATGCCGCCCAGACCGAACATCAGCATCGGCCCGAACTGCGGGTCGCGCGTCATGCCCAGAATCACTTCGCGTCCGCGCTGGCCCATCTTCTCGACAAACACGCCGCGCAAGAAAGCCTTGGGCGCGCGCTTTTGAATGCGGAGCATCATCAAATCGAACGCGTCGCGCACCTGCTCGGCGTTGGCCAGATTGATGCGCACGCCGCCGAAGTCGGATTTGTGGATGATGTCAGGCGAGGAAATTTTCAGCACCACGGGGTAACCGATGCGTTCGGCGATTTCCACCGCTTCGTCGGCGGTTTGCGCCAGTTGGCCGCCCAGCACGTTGAAGTCGTAGGCGCGCAGAATTTCCTTGGCTTCCACTTCGCCAATCTGCGTGACGCCGGTGCGTTCCTGAGCGTTGATGATGCGGTCCACGCGGCGGCGGTTGACCGGGAAACGGGTGACCACGCGCGCCGGCCGGCGTTTCCAGGCCGCGTAATCGCACATGGCCCGCAACGCGGTGACGGCGCGATCGGGCGACGGATAATTCGGGATGCCCAACGCCATCAATCTTTCCTTGGCCTTGGTGACTTCCGTGCCGCCCATGAACGCGGCCAGCAACGGCTTTTTGCCGTGGTGCGCCGCGCCGAGTTTTTCCGCCAACTCGAGCGGTTTGGTCATGTTTTGCGGCGTCACGACCACCACGATGGCGTCGATGTTTTCATCCTCCTGCATCACCTCAAACGCCTTGGTGTAACGGTCGGGGTCGGCGTCGCCGATGACGTCAATCGGGTTGCCGAATGCGCCGGCCGCCGGCATGAACGCGCGCAACTTCGCGTCGCTCTCCTTCGTCGGGGCCACCATTTTCAGGCCCAGGCTTTCCGCGGCGTCGGCGGCCATGATGCCCGGTCCGCCGGCGTTGGTGATGATGGCCACGCGCTCGCCGTTGGGCAGCGGTTGCATGGCAAAGGCCGTGGCATAATCGAACAGCGCCTCGAAATTTTCCGCGCGAATGACGCCGGAGCGCTTGAACGCCGCGCCGTAGGCCATGTCGGCCCCGGCCAGACTGCCGGTGTGCGACGACGCCGCCTTGGCGCCCGCCGAGGTGACGCCGACTTTGAGGATGACGACCGGCTTGACGCCGGCAGCCTGTTCAGCCACGCGCAAAAATTTGTTGCCTTCCTTGATGCTTTCCAGGTAACCGGCGATGACTTTGGTTTCCTTGTCGGCGGCGAGCGTCTGGATGAAATCCACTTCGTTGAGGTCGGCCTTGTTGCCGAAGCTGATGACTTTGCCCAGGCCGAGCTTCTGTTCCGCCGCCCAGTCGAGAATCGCCACGCAGAGCGCGCCGGACTGGGAGATGACGGAAATTTTTCCCGGGGGCGGCACCGACGGCGCGAACGTCGCGTTCATGGCGTGGTCCGTATTGAGCACGCCCAGGCAGTTGGGTCCAACCATCCGCACGCCGGCAGCGCGGCAGATTTCGACAAGTTCCGCCTCGGCTTTGGCGCCTTCGGCGCCGACTTCCTTGAAGCCGGCGGTGATGACAATGATGGATTTGGCGCCGGCCTTGATGCAACTGTTCAGGGCGTCCTTGCAATACTTGCCCGCCACCATGACGATGCCGAGGTCAATCTGGCCGGAGTATTCCGTCAGCGATTTGTAGCATTTGACCCCGAGAATTTCGCCGCCGTCGAGGTTGATGGGGACAATGGGCCCTTTGAAACCGTTCTTGACGAGATTGGCCATGACGGCGTAACCGACCTTGTCCGGATTCCGGGAAGCCCCGATTACCGCGATGGCTTTGGGATATAAAAGCGTCTCAAGCATAAAATTTGACCGCGCAAGAAAATCTACTTTTTCGCCGCGGCAATCTCACCAAACCTTGTTGAAGACTTTACCAATTTTGCAAACTGCGCGCTTCAACGGCACGACCGGAAAATAAACTGCCAAAAAATAACGGAAAGAAAAGCGGGAATTGAGCAATGGTGGAATGCGGAATGCGGATTTCGGATTTCGGATTGATCGGAACCAACGAAAAGATTGTTAACGAGTGATGACTTGCTGAACTGAATAGATGACAAGCGTAAATTTTGACCATGCGCTGAAAATCCACTCTCTGGCCCTGGCTTGCTTACTTAACCTTGGTGAAGACGCTACCGATTTTGCAGACCGGGTGCTTCATTTGTGGAATGATGATCAGATTTCACATCCTGACCATTGTCGCCAACGAGCAGATTGGAAACGTTCGATTACACCTGGCAGCTCATGTTCTGACGCGTTTGTCCCGTAGGACAGGCGTCCCGCCTGTCTCCAATTTTAGAGCCGGAAGAATTTCGAACGATTTGCTTCTCGAACGCCTTGCGCTGAGTGGCAACACATTCCTTGAAATTAGAGACAGGCAAGATGCCTGTCCTACAGAATGGGCCCGTTCACCGCGACAGCAGTTGCGCGCGATATTCGGTGGGCGACTGGCCGAGCAGTTTCTTGAACACGCGGTTGAAATGCGTGAGCGACTGAAACCCGACTTCAAACGCGATTTCGCTCACGCGTAGGTTCGGATTCAGCAACAGGTTCTTCGCTTTCTCGATGCGCACGCGGGAAAGATAGTCGGTGAAATTGATGTCGGTGGCCTTCTTGAACATTTTGCAGAAGTAAAACGTGCTCATGTTGACGGCCTTGGCCGCCCGGGCGAGCGAAAGTTCCTCGGTATGATGTTCGTAAATGTATTCCTTGGCGCGCTTGATGATGGGCGGCTCGGCGTTTTTTTGCTGAATGAAAATCTGGTTGCCCAGCATCGCCAGGTGTTGCGCAAAAATCACCAGCAGCCGGACGATGGATTCGTGCTGTCTGGCGGTCACCACTTTGGTGGAATAATAGGCCTTCCGGAGCGCGTCCCGGTCCACTTCCACCCCCCAACCGGCCACGAGTTTGGCCGCCCGGTCAAACTGGCGCAGCGTCGGTTTGCGGCCAAGCAACTGCCCGGTTTGCAAGTAGCCAATTAGCCGGTCACCCAGCCGCACCGGCACGGCGGTGTCGAGCAGTCCGGCCTGGCAGGTGATGGTCTTCGGTTCATGGGCCGCCTTTTCACAAAGCTGTTCCCAGGCCTGCAAACAGGCGGCGCAGGCGTGGCTGTTCTGCGACACGAGCGCGCAAAAGGGGTTCTCGTTCCGTTTGCCGTGATGCGGCAACTGCCAGGTTTCCACCGGTTGCAGCGACATCGGCAGGCCGGTTAACACATTGAACGCGCGTTCGTACTCCTGAAAAACCTTTGAATCCGAGATGGCCTTGATCAAGGCGCGGTTGCTGTTGCCGGCGCTGCTGCCGCCCGCGGCGTCGTCCGCCGTCCGGCTTTTGGTCATCGGCGCCCTTTTCGAGAGGGTGGCGGGCCTTGGTTGCTGGAAGCACGGCTGCGGCAAACTCTCCTCGCCGGGGAGAGTCAACGTCGCTGACCCTCCCTTTTCTCTCTTTACAATGGTTGCTGGCACGTAAACAAATTAAGCAAACCCCCGGTAAGCGTCAAGTGAAATGCCCCCCGTTTGGGCCGCAGCCCGGAGCCGCTCACGAACGGACAATGGCGGGTGGGAACACTGTTGGCCGACCCGGCGTAAAATTTTACAACCAGCGACTTTCATGGACGGTAAAACAGGGACAAATGACCGGCTTAATTTTCAATCGGCAAGGCACGGTGATAGTTTGCCAATTTTTGCAGTGCAACCCGTAGCCGCTCACACGAAAATCTAATAAATGTCGATGCGCACTTTAGGCCGGCCTGTGGACCGGCGGCGCCGATTTTAAACGATGGACACCGCCAGGGTTAAAAAAATCAGAGCGGAACCGACGGCAGTTATTGCGGACGCCGCCGGTGGCCGGTATTCCGACGTCGGCGAGCCCAGTCCGGAATTGACCGCCGGCGCGGCGGCGGCGCATAATGACGCGACCATCAAACTGGGCGACAACACCAGTGCCATGACTGTCATGGCTGACGAATCCCTCATCCAGGCCGGTGCGGCAGCGGGTAAACCGATCAAAGTTTCCGTTGCCCAGGTACTGGTTTACGAACTGCGCGTGCGCGATGCGATGACCCGGCCGCCCGTAACCGCCCGACCGGAAGATTCCCTTCGTACCATCCAGAATTTGATGAAGTTTCATCGCATCTCGGGCGTGCCCATCCTCCAGGACGGCATCACGGTCGGATTAGTCAGCATCGAGGACATCATCACCGCCCTCGACCAGGGCCACGTCAACGACCCGGCGGAACGATGGATGACGCGGAATATTGTCACCTTGCGCGACCATTTTTCGCTCGTGCGTGCGGTCGCGGAGTTCGACCGGCACGGCTTCGGCCGTTTTCCCGTGTTGAACAGCGCCGGCGAACTCGTGGGGGTCATCACCCGCGGTGACATCACCTCCTGCCTGATGCAGCATTTGGAAAAACGCGCCGAGGAAGCCGCGCGCGAAGCCGCCCAGACCCCCGGCCGGGCGCGCCGTCCGAAACCGGCGGAACCGGTGGTGTTGCAGGCGGAGGTGAAGGCGGGCGATTACGACAGCGCGGGCAAGGTCTCCCAGCGCATGCGCCAGATTTTGCGGGCGCGGGGCGTGGATTCGGACATCCAGCGCCGCGCGGCCATCGTCGCCTACGAAGCCGAGACGAACATCATCATCCATTCGATTGGCGGCGACCTTTCGGTGGCCGTAACTCCCGGCAAAGTGGTCATCGAAGCCACGGACCGCGGTCCGGGCATTGAGAACATCGAGCTGGCCATGCAGGAGGGCTGGTCCACCGCCGGTCCGCTGGCGCGCGAACTGGGTTTTGGCGCCGGCATGGGCCTGCCCAACATCCGGAAATGTTCCGACAAATTTGAAATTCATTCCGAAATGGGCGCCGGCACCCGGCTCTATTCCGAGGTCCTGTTACACCAGCCGGCGCCGCCGCCCAAAAAACGTTCGGGAAAACCGGCCAAATCATGAAATTATCTTCCGTCATCACCGCCGTGAAAGCCGAGCCGCTGACCCACCGGTCGGAGGCCGACCTGGCGGGCTGTTACACCAGCGATTTACTGAGCGATGTGCTGGCGCACGCCAGTCCCGGCATGTTGTGGATCACCATCCAGTCCCATCGCAACGTCGTCTCCTGCGCCCTCGCCAAGGACATCGGCGCGGTCCTGTTCACCTGCGGCCGGAAACCCGACCCGGCGGTCGTGGCCGAAGCGGAAGCAGGAGGGATTGTGCTGTTGTCCACCAGACAAACCACCTACGAAGCGGCCGGCAAACTTTGGAAGGCAGGCTTACGATGAATCCAAAAACCGTCAGCGACGCCGCGCGCATCGCGGCCATGGAAACCACCCACCCGAGCGGCGACCCGCGTTTTGCGGACCTGGACCGCATCATTGAAAGCTACAACCATGAATCCACGGCATTGATCCAGGTGTTGCACGCGGCGCAACAGATGTTCGGCCATCTCGGCGCCGATGTGCTTCGTTACGTTGCCGGCGCGCTCAAGCTGCCCGTGTCGCACGTCTATGGCGTGGTCACCTTTTATAATTTTTTCACCATGGTTCCGCGCGGCAAGCATCAGATCCTCCTCTGCCGCGGCACCGGTTGCCACGTCCGGGGTTCGGACCAGATTCTGGCCGCGCTCGAAAAACAACTTGGCATCAAGGAGGGCGAAACCACCCGCGACGGACGGTTCAGTCTGGCCACCGCCCGGTGCATCGGCGCCTGCGCGCTCGCGCCGGCCATGTCGGTGGGCGACGACGTTTACGGCAAGCTGACGGCGGACAAGATTCCGCAATTGTTCAAGACGGACATGAAGAAATATGTTTGAAGAGCTGTCACAGCATATCCTGGACATCGCCATGAATTCGCTTTCCGCCAACGCCAAAAAAATACAAATCAGCATCCGGGAAAGCCGGCGGCAGGACCGGCTGGTTTTAAGCGTGCAGGACGACGGTTGCGGCATGGACGCCCCTACGCTGGAAAAGGTGTTGTCGCGGCGCTGGAGCAGCAAAAGCAAACGGCGCAAACCCATCGGGCTTGGCCTGGCCTTTCTCCGCCAGGCTTCCGAGATGTGCGACGGCCGCTTTCAGGTGCGGTCCACGCCCGGCCGGGGCACGTCGGTGACCGCCTCGATGCGGTTGAGCCACATTGACCGGCCGCCGCTGGGCGATTTGGGCGCGACGATTCTGGCATTGTGCGCGGCGGACAAAAAACCCGTCGTGCTGTTAACCTACCGCTCCGACAAGGAGGAGTTTTGCTTCGACTCCCGGGAGCTGACCACGAAAGGAGCAAGTTGATTATGAACTTGGAACAACTGAAAAAACTCAAGGACAAGGCGCAAAAACAGATCGCCCTCCGCGAAGGCGGCAAGAAATACCGCGTGGTCGTCGGCATGGGCACCAGCGGCGTCGCCGCCGGGGCGCGCGAAGTCATGACGACAATGCTCGACGAAATCGAGAAGCAAAGCCTCGGCAGCGTCGAAGTCTGCGTCACCGGCGAAATCGGCATGGTGGACGCCGAGCCGATGGTTCGCGTCGAGGAGGCCGGCGGCGAAAAGACCGTCTATGGCAAGGTGGACCTCGAAGGCGCCCGCAAGATTGTCACCCAGCACCTGCAAAAGGGCAAAAAGGTCCAGGAACTCGCCGTGGGCCAGGCCCGGGAGAAGGAGGAATAAGCCGCCATGGCCAATTTCCGCGCGCATGTCCTGATTTGCACCGGAACCGGCTGCACCAGCTCGGGCAGTTACGCCGCCCGCGACGCCCTGCTGAAGGAGCTGAAGAAAGCCGGCCTGGAAAACGAAATCCGCGTCGTCGAAACCGGTTGCATGGGCCGGTGCGACCTCGGCCCGGTGGCTCTCGTTCATCCCGACGGCACGTTTTACCGGAGCGTGGTGGCCGCCGACGTGCCCAAACTCGTCCAGGAACATTTCGTCAAGGGCCGGCCCCTGGAGAAACTTCTGCCGCGCGATCCCGTCACCAACAGCGTCATCGCCACCCAGAAAGATTTCGCGTTCTTCAACCGGCAATCGCACGTCGTCCGCAACAACTGCGGCATCATCAATCCCGAAAACATCGAGGATTACGTCGCCCGCGACGGTTACGCCGCGCTCGGCAAGGTGCTCACCGAATGGACGCCCGCCCGCGTCATCGAGGAAATCAAAATCAGCGGGCTGCGCGGCCGCGGCGGCGCGGGTTTCCCCACCGGCGTGAAATGGGAATTAATGACCAAGGCCGCCAGCAAACCCAAGTATGTTATTTGCAATGCCGACGAAGGCGACCCCGGCGCGTTCATGAACCGGTCGGTCATCGAGGCCGACCCGCACAGCGTCGTCGAAGGCATGATCATCGGCGCCTACGCCATGGGCGCCAACCGCGGCTTCATCTACATCCGCGCCGAATATCCGCTGGCCATCAAACGGCTCCAGATTGCCATCGACCAGGGCTACAAACTCGGCGTGCTCGGCAAAAATATTTTTGAGGCCGGGTTCGATTTCGACATCGAGCTGCGCATCGGCGCCGGCGCGTTTGTCTGCGGCGAGGAAACCGCGCTCATGCGGTCCATCGAAGGCCGCCGCGGCCAGCCCATGCCGCGCCCGCCGTTTCCGGCGCAATCCGGTTTGTGGGGCCGGCCCACCAACATCAACAACGTGGAGACCTGGTCCACGGTGCCCATCATCATCCGCCGCGGCGGTGATTGGTACAACAAACTCGGCACCGAGAAGGCCAAAGGCACCAAGGTCTTCGCGCTGGCCGGCAAAATCCAGAACACCGGCCTGGCGGAAGTGCCGTTCGGCACGCCGTTACGCGACATCATTTTCGAAATCGGCGGCGGCCCGCCCAATGGCAAGCAATTCAAGGCCGTCCAGACCGGCGGCCCGTCCGGCGGTGTGGTTCCCGCCAACCTGCTCGACACGCCCTTGGAATACGAGGCGCTCCAGAAGCTCGGCTCCATCATGGGCTCCGGCGGCCTCGTCGTCATGGACGAGGATTCCTGCATGGTGGACGTGGCCCGGTTCTTCCTCGAATTCTGCTGCGACGAATCGTGCGGCAAATGCCCGCCGTGCCGCGTCGGCACCAAGCAGATGCTGAATCTGCTGGAGAAAATCTGCCACGGTCAGGGCACCCTCGAAGACCTGGACCGGCTCGAGGCGCTCTGTCACGTCGTGCGCGATGCCAGCCTGTGCGGCCTGGGCCAGACCGCGCCGAATCCGGTGCTGACCACGCTCAAACATTTCCGCCGCGAATACGAGGAGCACATCCGCGAGCATCGCTGCGCCGCCGGCGTCTGCACCGCCCTGCAACTTTCGCCGTGCGAAAACACCTGCCCGCTTAACATGAACATCCCCGGCTTCCTCCAGTTGTTGAAGGAAGACCGGCTCGAAGACGCGTTTGAGCAGGTGGTGATGGACAACCCGCTGCCCGCCTCCACCGGCCGCGTCTGCCAGCATTCCTGCGAGAACCGCTGTCGCCGCGCCGGCGCGGATGCCGCGGTGAACATGCGCGAAACCCATCGGTACATCGCCGACATGGCGTACAACAGTGACCTCGCCAAACGGGTGTTGAAACGGATTCTCAAACGCAAACGGTCGGCCACCGGCAAAAAAATCGCCGTGGTCGGCGCCGGCCCGGCCGGTCTCAGCGCCGCGTTCTATCTCGCGTTGCTCGGCCACAAGGTTACCGTGTATGATGGCGCCCCGGACGCCGGGGGCATGCTCCGCTACGCGCTGCCGGAATATCGCCTGCCCAAGCATGTCGTGGACAAGGAAGTCGCTTTCATCCGCGCCACCGGGGTCAAGTTCAAGTTCAACACCACCCTCGGCAAAACGTTGAAATTCGAGGCCCTCGAACGGCAATACGACGCCGTGTTGCTGGCGCTCGGCACCTGGCAGGAAACCCTGCTGGGCATTCCCGGCGAGGAAGCCCGCGGCCTTTATCCGTCGTTGGAATTCCTGAACGCCGCAGCCTACGGCCACAAGCCGCCGCTGGGCAGGAAGGTGGTCATCATCGGCGGCGGCAATTCCGCCATCGATGCGGCCCGCACCTCGCTGCGCATGGGCGCGGAGGTCACCATCGTTTACCGCCGTTCCCGCGAGGACATGCCGGCAATTCCCGAAGAAACCCGGCAGGGCCTCGAAGAAGGCGCCAAACTGATCACCATGGCCGCGCCCATCCGCGTCATCACCGACAAGAACCGGCGCATCACCGGCCTGGAAGTTGCCAAGACCGTGCTCGGCAAGTTCGACGCCCGCGGCCGCCGCTCGCCGGTCATCACCCAGGAAACTTACGTGATTCCCTGCGACACCATCATCAAGGCCATCGGCGAAAAGGCCGACAGCGTGGTGACCCAGGCGCTGGGACTGGAAACCACGTCGCGGAACATGCTCAAGGTGAATCCGTGGACGCACCAGACGAGCAACCCGAAGGTCTTTGCCGCCGGCGATTACGTTACCGGCGCCGCCAACGTATCCATCGCCATGGGCTGGGGCAAAAAAGCCGCCCGGTCCATCGACCGGACGTTGACCGGCGAGGACCGGTTCGAAAAATTGTGGCCGCACTTTGAATACAGTCAGGTCATTCCGACCGCGGGCCAGGGCGGCGGCCGGAACCCGGAACGGCTGTTGCCCGTCGAGGACCGGCGCGGCACGTGGGTGGACGTTTCGCCCACCTTCACCGAGTGGCAGGCCAAGGCCGAATGTTTCCGCTGCCTGCGCTGCGACATCAAAGTTCCGGAGGCAACAACCCACTGATTTTACGCGCCATGAGTGCCACCAAGACCATTTCCTTCCACATTGACGGTCAGCTTTGCGAGACCGTCGAAGGCCGCACCATTCTGGAGGTCGCCCGCGCCAACCGCATCGCCATCCCCACGCTGTGCTATTTCGAGGGGCTGACGCCGTGGGGCGGCTGCCGCCTTTGCATCGTCGAAATCGAAGGCAGCCCGAAGATTGTGCCGGCCTGCACCACGCCCGCCACGGCGGGCATCAAGGTCATCACCAAAAGCGAGCGCCTTTACAACCTGCGCCGCGCCACGCTGGAATTGTTGTTCAGCGAACGCAATCACATCTGCCCGATGTGCCAGTACAACAAGGGCGATTGCGGCCTGCAACATCAGGGCTACGTCCACGGCATCGACAGCATCCGCTACCCGTACCTCTATCCCGCGCTGCCGGTGGACGTGTCCGCCCGATATTTCGGCATGGACCACAACCGCTGCATCCTGTGCACGCGTTGCGTCCGTACCTGCGATGAATTTGAAGGCGCGCACACCCTCGACGTGGCCTATCGCGGCATCCGCAACCGGGTAATCGTGGACATGAATCAGACGTTCGCCGAGTCGCTCACCTGCACTTCGTGCGGCGCTTGCGTGGCGAATTGCCCGACCGGCGCGCTGTTCGACAAGGCGGCGGCCTTTCGCGGGCCGCTCGCCAGTTGCCAGCAGGTGCTCACCACCTGCACCGAATGTCCCGTCGGCTGCGGCCTCAAGGTGTTCACAAAGGAAAACCGCATCGTGAACGTCTGGGGCGATCCCGATTCGCCCGTTAATCGCGGACATCTTTGCGTCAAAGGCCGTTATGAAACCTGGGCCGAGCCGCGGGAACGCATCCTCACGCCGCTCGTCCACAAAAACGGCGCGTTGCAAAAAGCCACTTGGCCCGAGGCGCTCGACGTCATCCGCAAGGCCGTCAAAGGCGTCAAACCGGCTGAGAAAGCGCTGCTCGTACTGCCGCGCCTGACCAACGAGACGGCCCAAACCATTGCCCACCTCGCCCGCGAGGTTGATCGCGTAGGCATGCACGTGGCCACCAACGAAGCCGCCTTGTGCGCCCAGCCCGAGTTCACCGCCGACGCACTGACGAAATTGCCGGAGGCCGACGCCATCATCATCATCGGCGCGCAACCCGCTCGCGACAACGGCTTGCTGGCTGCCCGCATCCGTACCACCGTGCGCAAACGCGGCGCCAAATTGCTCATTTTCCACACCCACAAAACCAATCTCGACCAGTTCGCCGACGTCCGCGCCAACATTGTCAGCCTGGAACACCGGTTATGGGAGCGCGTAGCGGCGATCCTGGCCGGCGCCAAACGTCCGGCCATCGTGTACGGACCCAACGCCATGACGCCCATCGGCGTGACGGTGATGGAACAATTGATCAGGATTCTGGAAACCAACAAAGGCGGCCGGGAACCGTTGCTCATCAGCGTTACGGCCGGCAGCAACAGCCTCGCTCTCGCCGGCAACGGGCTTGAAGCCGTAGAGGAAGTCGGGCCTTGGCTGGATGAAAAACCACTCAAATTTTTGCACATCGTGGCGGGCGACGACCCGGGCGGCGGCCGGCAGGTGATGGAAGAAACCGGAGTGCCCGACGCGTTGTCCAAAATTGATTGCGTGGTGGTGCAGGCGGCCTATCCATCGCGATTGACCGAGGCGGCCAAAGTCGTGTTGCCCGCCGCCATCTGGTGCGAGAAATCCGGCACCGTCACGAATTTGGAAGGGCGCCAGTTGAAATTGAATCCGGTGTTGCCGTTGCACGGCGAAGCCCGCGATGACGCAGCGATTCTGGAGAGTGTGTTCGCATGAAGAAAATTACCGGCAAAACAACGACGAAGAAATCCGTCCGCAAGCCCGCCGCGGCTGCCACGCCGCCCGCGCCCGCGCGCGTGCGCGTGGCCACCATGTGGCTGAGCGGCTGTTCCGGCTGCCACATGTCGTTCCTCGACCTCGACGAACGGCTCGTGGAGCTGGTCAAGCTCGTGGACATCCTCCACAGCCCCATCGTGGACGTGAAAGACATTCCGGAAGTGGACGTCGGCATCGTCGAAGGCTGCGTCAACAACAACGAACAGGAACACGAATTGAAAAAGCTCCGTTCCCGCTGCAAAGTGCTGATTGCGCTCGGCGATTGCGCCGTCACCGGCAACATTCCCGCCCTGCGCAATCAGTTCCAGCTCCGGGACGTGCTGCTGCGCGCCTACGAACAGACCGAGAGCACCAAAATCAGTTGCCTGCCCAACGACCCCGTCGTGCCGGTGCTGAATCCCAAGGCCAAACCGCTTCAGGAAGTTGTGAAGGTGGACTTTTCCATCCCCGGCTGCCCACCCGACGCAGATGTCATCTGGTACGCGCTGACGGAATTGCTGGCCGGCCGCACGCCGCAGTGGAACGAGAAAAATTTGAGGTACGACTGACATGACAAAGACCATCACCATCAATCCCGTCACCCGCATCGAGGGCCACGCCAAGATTACCATCCACCTCGACAGCCGGGGCGAGGTGGACGACGCGCGGTTCCACGTCGTGGAATTTCGCGGGTTCGAGAAATTCTGCGAAGGCCGGCATTTCACCGAGATGCCGCAAATCACCCCGCGCACCTGCGGCATCTGCCCCGTCAGCCATTTGCTCGCCAGCGCCAAGGCCTGCGACGCCATCGTCGGTCACGAAATTCCGCGTCCGGCCAAATTGCTGCGCGAATTGATGCACATGGGCCAGATTATCCAGTCCCATGCGCTCAGCTTTTTCCATCTCAGCGCACCCGATTTGCTGCTTGGCTTCGACGCCGACCCCGCCGTCCGGAACGTCGTCGGCCTCATCCGGCAGCAACCGGACATTGCCATCAAGGGCGTGCGCCTGCGTAAATTCGGCCAGGAACTCATCAAACTGGTCGGCGGCCGGAAGATTCACGCGGATTTTACCGTGCCCGGCGGCGTGAACAAAGTGCTCACCACCGCGCAACGCGACGAAATTCTCAAGGGCCTGCCCGAGGCGCTCGCCCACGCGAAATTCGCCCTCGACCTGCTCAAGGGTTATCACAAGGCCAACCTCGCCGACGTCGAGGACTTCGCCAACTTCGATTCCAATTACATGGGCCTCGTTCAGGCCGATGGTGCGCTGGAATTGTACGACGGCTTTCTGCGTTTCTGCGACGCCTCCGGCAAGATGTTCCACGACCGGATTCCGCCGGAGAAATATCTCGACTACATCGGCGAGGCGGTCGAGCCATGGTCGTACATGAAGTTCCCGTTCATTTCCAAACTCGGTTACCCGAACGGCATGTACCGCGTGGGGCCGCTCGCGCGCTTGAACGTCTGCAGCCGCATCGCCACGCCGCAGGCCGACGCCGAATTGAAAATCTGGCGCGCCAAAGGGCCGGTCCGGACCAGTTCGTTCTACTATCACTGGGCGCGGCTCATCGAAATTCTGTACGGACTCGAACGCGCCCGGGAATTACTGAACGATTCCGACATCATCAGCACCGACGTGCTGGTGCCAAACCGGCCGACGCGGCGGGAAGGCGTGGGCGTGATTGAAGCGCCGCGCGGCACGTTGATTCATCATTACTGGGTGGACGAAAACGGCCGCATCGAGAAGGCGAATCTGATTGTCGCCACCGGCCACAACAACCTGGCGATGAACCGCGGCGTGCAGGCGCTGGCGAAGAAATACGTCAAGGCGAAGAAATTGCAGGAAGGCATGCTCAACCGCGTCGAAGCCGTCATCCGCTGTTACGACCCGTGCCTGAGCTGCGCCACTCATGCCATGGGCCAGATGCCAATGCGCGTGGAACTGGTGGACGCGGACGGCGCGGTGTTGCAAACCCTCCAGCGCGACAGTGTGGTTTAACCCGCAGATTACGCAGATTGGCGTAGATTTTTGGTGGGGCGAGCGTACTCGCGAGCCGTCTTGGAATTTTTCCACGAACCGCTAATCCACGCTAATCTGGTGGGGGCGACGGATACTCCCAGTTTGCTTCCTTCACCAAGCGGACGCCCCTGCGGTGCGTCCCTACCTGAAAAATCTGCGTTCATCTGCGTAATCTGCGGACAAAAACTTAACAGCGCGATAGGGACATCGCGCCCTACCTTTTGTGTCGTTCGTGTGTTTCGTGGTTCAAAACTCTGCGTCTTGGCGGTTAAAACCAGCTTTTGGTCTCATTTCAGATTTCGGATTTCGGATTTCGGAATTAGAATTTCGCCAGTGAAGACTCTCATTATCGGCTATGGCAACCAAAGCCGCCGTGACGACGGCGTCGGCTGGTTCATCATCGAACAGCTCGCCGCCCTGAATCTTTCCGGAGTCGCGTTGGAAACCGCTCATCAGCTCGAAGTTGAAATTGCTGAAACCATCAGCCGTTACGATGCCGTCATTTTCGTGGATGCGGCTATTCCCGAAGCTCCGGAGGCCATCCAGCGTTCCGTTGTCACGCCGAATTTCCAAAGCCACGCCGTGGCCCATTACCTGACGCCAGCGGACGTGTTGTCGTTATGTCAGACGCTTTATCAGCGGGAGCCCAAGGCCGTGCTGTTCAGTATTCGCGGACGCGATTTCAATTTCGGCACGACGTTAACACCGGAAGTGGAACAAGCCGCGCGCGCGGTGGTGAAGCAAATCGCCGGGCTCATCCGCAGCGGTGGAACTTTTTAAAGCAAGCGCAGACCGAAAAGCAGCGGTCGGAATCGGCCGGGTTTCGACGAATTTGCCGGTGGCGTTGTTACCGCAGGACGTGAGGCGGATCCACCGTGGTGCCGAGGCTGCAGGTAATTTGCGGAATGGCCCCCACGGTGTTCATGATGTAGGTGCCGCCTGCCGGGCAAGTGGGAACGCTGCCGCTGGAATTCAACCGGATGTAAGGCGTCAAATCATCCGTCAGGCTGGGGGCGGGGTCACCCGTTTTTTTCCCGTGTTCCAGCGCCCATTCGGTGACGGCGCCGTCATACTGATGCATGTTGTTGATGCAGGCATTGGCTTGCGAGGTGGCGCGCGTGTACATGAAGCTGGCGATGGCGATGGCAGCCAACAAGCCGATAATGGCCACCACAATCATGATTTCCACCAGTGTGAAGGCCGCCGAACCCGAAACCTTGCCTGTCCGTTTCGCCCGCATAATGACTAGAAAATAGCATTGGCAATGCCAGAGTCCATGCTGAAATTTCGCGATTGTTAAATTATTCTAATATAAACAGTCAAATATATTTTTGCCAGTCCCCACCCCCTTGTCCCCTGGCTTCGTATGGCACGCCGGTTCCATTCGCCCGATTTCCGTTGCAAACCGGCTTGCGGTGGAATCCAGGCTTCGCCGATAATGCCGTGTTTCTGAAAGATGGCTGGACCGGCTGAAAACGGTGAAAGGTAAAGCCGGGGTTTGACCGTTAAGAGAATTGTCATGCGAAGATTTCGGTTTACACAAGTCGTTCCCGCCTGCCTGTTGCTGGCGGGGTTCGCCGGCAGCGGCTGCTCCATTCATCGCTATGCCTTGAACAAGGTGGCCGATGCCGTGGCCCAAAGCGGCGACACGTATGCCAGCGACGACGATCCCGACCTCGTCAAAGCCGCGGCGCCGTTCGGCTTGAAACTTACGGAAAGTCTGCTGGCGGAAAATCCGCGGCACACGGGCCTGCTGACTTCGGCCGCCAGCGGGTTCACCCGGTATGCCTATGCCTTCGTGCAGGAACAGGCTGACGAAACGGAGCCGCAGGACTTCGCTGCCGCCGAAACGATGCGCGCCCGCGCCCGGCGACTGTACCTGCGCGCCCAGGGATATGGTATGCGCGGACTGGAAGTGAATCATCCCGGCTTCGGGAAAGCGCTGCCGGCCAATCCCAAAACCGCCGCCCGCATCACCACGAAAGCCGACGTGCCGTTGCTCTACTGGACGGCGGCCGCGTGGGCCTCGGCCATCTCCCTTTCCAAGGACAATCCCGAACTCGTCGGCCAGATTCCGGTCATGGAAACCTTGATGGACCGGGCGCTGGAACTGGACGAGAGCTGGGGTAACGGCGCGATTCACACTTTCATGATTACTTACGAAATGAGCCGGGCGGGCGCGGCGGGCGACCCGGCGGTACGTGCCCGTAAACATTTCGAGCGCGCCCTGGAACTTTCCAAGGGGACCGACGCTTCGCCGCTGGTCGCCTTCGCCGAGGCGGTGGACGTTCAGAAGCAAAACGTGAAGGAATTTGAATCGCTGCTGCAACAGGCCCTGGCTATCAATCCCGACGCCCATCCCGACAACCGGCTGTTGAATCTGGTGATGCAGCGCCGGGCACGCTGGCTCCTGTCGCGCGAATCGGAATTATTTTTAGTCGAATCAAAATGAAACTTTTGCCAATGTTTGCGAGAATTCAAATGATGAAGTTCGTTCTATCGAAAGGCGTACCGGCTGCCCTGGCCATTGTGTTGCTCAGCTTCACCGCCGTAGCCGGCGAACCGGTGAAAGTGCGGCTGGGAACGCTCGCGCCCAAAGGTTCGTCCTACGTCAAACATTTGCAGGCCATGGGCGAACAATGGCGCTCGGCACCGGGCGGCGGTGTGCAACTGACGATTTACGCCGACGGCACGATGGGCGGCGAACCCGACATGATCCGCCGGATGCGCCTGGGCCAGTTGCAGGCGGCGATGGTGACGACCACGGGGCTTACGGAAATCGAGCCGGCGGTGGGCGGCCTCCAATTGTTGCCCAAGGCCTTCCGTTCCCTGGAGGAAGTGGATTGCATCGGCGAAAAATTGCAGCCGATGCTCGAAAAAAAACTGGAGGCCAAGGGCTTTGTCGTTCTGTTCTGGACCGACACCGGCTTCGTCCGCTACTTCTCCAAACAACCCATGCTTTCGCCCGATGACCTCAAGAAAACCAAGCTGTTCATCTCTGCCAACCGCCCCGCCGAGATGAGCGTTTATAATTCGATGGGATGCAACGCTGTTCCCCTCGAAGTTACCGACATCCTGCCCGGGCTCCAGACGGGATTGATTGATTGTCTGTGTCTGCCGCCGACGTTTGCCCTGGCGACGCAGGTGGATTCCGCCGCGCCCAATATGCTCGACATGAACTGGGCGCCACTGGTCGGCGCCGCCATCATCAATAAAAAAACCTGGGACAGCCTGTCGCCCGAAGCCCAGGCCGCCTTGCGCCAATCGGCCCGCGAAGCCGGCAAACTCATCAAAGCCGATGGCCGCCGCGAAAATGTGGAATCCATCGAAGCCATGCGCAAACGCGGATTGAAAGTCCACGAGCTCACGCCGGAACTCAATGCCGAATGGGACCAGATCGTCCAACAGGCCTGGCCCAAAATCCGCGGCACGATCGTGCCCGCCGACATCTTTGACGAAGTCATGAACGACTTGAAGGAATACCGCACCGCGCATGAAGGAGCCGCGAAGTGACCAGCGAACCGTCCTCGGCCGTTTCCAGTTCTGACCAGCCCGTCCACCGGCCGGGCGGCCGGTTGCACTGGCTCTGGCAGGCGGAGAATCTGCTGGTGGCATTGGCCCTCGCCGCGCTGATGCTCCTGCCGCTCAGCGAAATTGTCGGACGCAAGTTCTTTCACGGCGGGCTCGTGGGCGGGCCGGCGTTGCAACAGCACCTGGTTTTGATTCTCGGCCTGTTGGGCGGCATGTTCGCCGCGCGCGACCGCCGCCTGCTCAGCCTTTCCACGCTCACCAATTTTCTCAAAGGCCGCTGGCAGACCTTTGCCCGCGTGTTCAGCAGCGCCTTTGCCTCGGGCATCACCGTTTTTCTCTGCCTGGCCGCGTTGCAACTGGTGCAATCGGAAAAAGGCGCCGGCAAAATCCTGGCCTACGGCATTCGCGTGTGGACCGTGGAATGCATCATGCCCATCGGCTTCGGCGTCATTGCCCTGCGCCTGCTCTGGCATGCGGCGGACACCCGGCGCGGACGGCTGGTCGCGTTGCTGCTGGCCGAAAGCATTGTGTGGGTCGGGCTTTGTCCGCCGCTGTCACCCGCCCAACTGGTGGTGCCCGGACTGGCGGCCCTGTTGGTGGCGGTGGTGCTCGGCGCGCCCATTTTCGTCATGCTCGGCGGCGCGGCCCTGATTTTGTTTTGGGGCGAAGACATCCCCATCGCCTCAATTTCGCTGACGCACTATTCGATGGTGACGAACCCCACGCTGCCGACGCTCCCGCTGTTCACGCTGGCCGGCTATTTTCTCGCGGAAGGCGGGGCCTCCAAACGGTTGATCCGGGTTTTCCAGTCGTTGCTGGGGCAATTCCGCGGCGGCCCGGCCATTGTCACCGTCCTGGCGTGCGCGTTTTTTTCCTCCTTCACCGGCGCGTCGGGCGTGACCATTCTCGCGCTGGGCGGACTGCTCCTGCCGGTGCTGATGGGCGCGGGTTATTCCGAGCGTTCCACCCTGGGAATCCTCACCGGCTCGGGCGGCTTGGGGCTGCTGTTCCCGCCGTCGCTCCCGTTGATTCTTTTCGCCATCGTCGCCGGTTCCAACGCCACGGGCGCGGGCGTGACCATTGAAAAAATGTTTCTCGCCGGCTTCGGTCCCGGCGTGCTGCTGGTGGGCATGGCCATCTGGCTGGGCATGCGCCTGGGACCCAAAGCCAGCACCGCCAGCCACGTGTTGTTCGACCGGGGCGAGGCCGGACGCGCGGTTTGGGCGGCCAAGTGGGAATTGCTCCTGCCGGTCGTCGCGCTGGCCGCGCTCTTTGGCGGATTCGCCACGCCGGTGGAAGCGGCGGCCGTCACCGCCTTTTATGCGTTTGTCGTCGAGACTTTTTTCTATCGCGACTTCAAGCGGCCGCGGGACGTGGCACGCGTCATGGCCGAGTGCGGATTGCTGGTGGGCGGGGTGCTGCTCATTCTGGGCGTGGCGCTGGGATTCACCAATTACCTGATTGACGCCCAGATTCCCGGCCGCGCGGTGGAATGGGTCACCGGGACGGTGCATTCGAAGTACGCCTTCCTCCTCGCGCTGAACCTGTGTCTGCTGGTGGTAGGGTGCGTGATGGATATGTATTCGGCGATTGTGGTGGTGGTGCCGATCATTGTGCCGCTGGGAATGGCCTACGGCGTTGACCCGATTCACCTGGGGATTATTTTCCTGACCAACATGGAACTGGGGCTGTTGACTCCGACCGCCGGCATCAACATTTTCCTGTCGTCCTATCGTTTCCAAAAACCGGTCCTGCAAGTGTCGCGGGCCGTCCTTCCGATGCAAGGCGTCCTCGTCATCGGTTTGTTGTTGATTACTTATTGGCCGGCCCTGACTACCTTCCTGCCGCATTGGCTCGGTCGTTGACAAACTGAGCCACAGATGAACACAGACACTTCTGGAACTGAAGCCTTCCGCAGATTCTCTCCTGACTTCTGAATTCTGGATTCTGGATTCTTCCCCCCTTCTCCATCGTCCATCTTCGCTTGCGGCTTCACCGCATGACCATCTCTTCATGCCGGGGATTGATCACGTGCATCACCAGCAGGGCCAGGAGATAGGCACCAGACGCGGCGCCGAACAGCAGGACATAACTGCCCGTCCATTGCAGAACATAACCCGTCGCCTTGGCGGCGCACATGCCCGCCAACGCCGATGCGGCGCCGCCGATGCCGACAATTGAGCTGACCACCCGCCGCGGCGCCGTGTCCGATACCATCGCGTACAGGTTGGCCATGAAACCTTGATGCGCCGCCGCCGCCAGTCCGATCAAAATGGTCACCACCCACAAGTTGGTAACGGTCGCGGCGGCGAAGACCGGCACCACGCAAAGAGCGCAGACCAGTTGCGCTGTCTTGCGCGCCGCATTGGTCGTCCAGCCGCGCTTGAGTAATCGCGACGAGAGCCAGCCGCCGGCGATGCTGCCCGCGTCCGCAATCAGATAAATCGCGATGAGCGGCGGGCCGAACTCGGCCAACTTCAATCCATGCCGGTCATGCAGGAAACCCGGCACCCAGAACAGATAAAACCACCACACCGGCGCCACGAGCGTGATGCCCGCCGTGAACACCCACGTTTGCCGGTGCCGGAGCAGTTCGAGCCACGAAATACGGACTTCGGGGTCCGGCGGATCGGATTGGATGTGCGCCAGTTCCATTTGCGAGATCCACGGATGCGCCTGCGGACTGTGATACAGCAGCAGCCAAATCACCAGCCAGGCGAGGCCGAGTGCGCCGGTGACAAGAAATGCCGTCGGCCAGCCCCAATGCACGGTCAACCACGGCACGAACAGCGGCGTGAGCAACAGGGCCACGCTGGTGCCGGCATTGAAAATGCCCGCCGCCAGCGCGCGCTCGCGTTTCGGAAACCATTCACTGACCGTTTTGACCGCCACCGGAAAATTCCCGCCTTCGGCCAGCCCCAGAACGAATCGCGCGGCGCCGAAGCCGGTGACCGTGCGCACGAACGCATGGCCCATGGCCGCCAGACTCCATACCAGTACGGCGATGGCGTAACCGAAGCGGGTGCCGATGCGGTCCATAAACCATCCGCCGCCGGCGTAACCGATCGCGTAAGCCGCCTGAAACGCGAACACGACGTTGCTGTAATCAATTTCGTTCCAGCCGATGTCCGACATCAGCGTCGGTTTAAGGATGCTGATGACCTGGCGGTCCACGTAATTGATGGTTGTGGCCAGGAAGAGCATGAGACAGATGCCCCAACGGACCCCGCCAATGCGGCGGGCGGGGGACGATGAGGAGTCGGGTTTAGTCATCCTGAATGCCGAGGTTGGTTTGGCCACCAGAGAACACAAAGATCGCAAAGACAGCAAGCTTTGGCTGGACAAGCCACTTGAAAGGGATTAGATGAATTTTCGTGACCTCTGATAGACAACAATTCTGTTGCATATTTACTGGTTAGAAAACATGAGGGCAGAGAGCGGGCGCGTGAGCGCCCTGATAAACTCTCTGCCCTCATGTTTTCTAACAAACCCGAATTGCGCTGTAGTCCCGTTAATGCGGGCGGTGATTGTTTCCGCCTTAGCTTAGTTCTTGATCGTTAGGTATACTTGACATTACATGGTCATTCGCACTGCGAAAATCGCCGACGCATCCCAAATTGCTCAGGTCCATGTCGAGACGTGGTGCACGGCTTATCGGGGGTTGATTTCCGACGCCGTTCTGGAGGCGCATACGTTGGAACGCCGCACCCTCTTCTGGCAACGGCATCTTGCAGAAAAACAAGTTACAGTCTTTGTGGCGGAGGACGACGGCCTGGTTGTGGGTTTTTGCGACTTGATTCCGACGCGGGACAAGGATGCCGACCCGCGAGCGGTCGCCGAGATTGTGGCCATTTACGTTCTACCCGGGTACTGGCGGAAGGGAGCGGGTCGGGCATTATGCGACCGCGCTCTTACCGAAGCGCGCCGACAAGGTTATACGTCAATCACCCTTTGGGCATTGGCTTCAAACAGCGAGGCGAGGCGTTTTTACGAAGCAATGGGGTTCAGCCTGGATGGAACAGTAAAAACCGAAAGAGCGTCCGATGGAAGCATCCTCCACGAGGTCCGATTCCGGAAGGTCATTTGACCGGTGGCGTGGTCTGCCGCCGCTGTTTTCAATACACTTCGGCTTTGAGGCCGGACACGTGGCGCACGGTTTGCGCGATGTGGGAAAGCGTTTTCAACGGCAGATGCCCGCACTCGGCATGAAACATCGGCCGCGTGGCGGAATAAATCTGCACGTGTGGAATGTCGGCGCCCGCCGCCTTCAATTCCTTGAGCCGATGAGCGAATTCCTCAATCTCCCGCGGCGGCGGTTCTTCGCCGTTGATGGCCGGGAACAGGCTTTGGATGATGACCGGACGCTGGCGGGCCACCAACAGGATGTTGGCCAGCACCTTTTCCAGCGGCACGTCCGTCCGGTCCACCCGGTTGAACATTTCCTGCGTGCCGCCGTCGAGCTTGGCCCAGATTTCGTCTGACTTCGTAAAATATTTCAACCCCTGCTGCACCTGGGGCCGGTCCAGGCCGGTGGCATTGGTAATCAACACCATCTTGAAGAACGGAAATTCACCCAGCGCCCGGACGTGCACGATGGCTTCAACCGCCTCGGCGAAATTCGGGGCGAGCGTCGGCTCGCCGTCGCCGCTCAAGGCCACGTGGCGCAGCGTCAGCAATTCCTCCGACAATCCGGAATACCACGGCCGTTCGCGCAATTTGCCCGCCAGCACGAACGCCAGGGTCTTGTGCAGTTCGGCGGCCATTGCGTCCACGTCCAGTTTCGTCTCCCGCGGCGGCGTGCGGCGGTCCACCTCGCAATAGAGACAATTGAAATTGCACGCCTTGTCCGGACTCACATTCACCCCCAGCGACAGGCCATGCGCGCGGGGGGAAACCACCACATAAACAAAACGGTTATTCAGAAAATCACGCGGGCTGCCGAAAGCCGTTTCCGGCGTGGCCGGGTGTTCTTTTCCGTTTCCGCTGAATGATTTGATGACGGACGCGTTCAATTTATTTGACTGGCTGCTTCCACAATTCTTATACATGAAGTTAAACTTCCGCTTAAACCGTCACTACACGGCTCTTGGCAAAATGCCCACATTCCTTGCCGGAAGTGATATCAACAAAACAGGCGAAGTGAAGAACCCCTGTATTCATAAGGGAATTGCGAATCAGGCGTGGAGGCCGTCCGGTACGCCGGCCCCGACGCCCCGTTGCCAGGCCAGCTACAAGGAAGACATTCCCGGCCCTGCCCTCTTTACCCCGATGGTTAAAGACGGGCCCCGTCCAGTGAGGAGTTTTAATTCAGGCCGGTTCGCTAAATTATCTCCGTGCTAACAAGCTAGGAGCGACGAAGCTTGCCGCCCGGGGTGGATTCCAACGCCGCGAGGGTGCGCTGATAAATCTCCTCCGGCGTGCCCTCAGCCTCGATGGTCAGCAGCAGGCCGCGTTGCCGGTAATAATCCGTCAGCGGTTTGGTGCTTTTCTCGTAAACCTCCATGCGCACGCGGACGGCTTCGGGCCGGTCGTCCTCGCGTTGCTGGAGCGGGGTGCCGCAATTGTCGCAAACGCCCTCCACGCGCGGCGGACGCCCTGTGATATGGAAAACCGCCTTGCATTTCGGACAGGTGCGCCGGCCGCTCAGGCGCGCGACAATTTTCTCAATGGGCATTTCGTAATTCAACACGGCGTCGAGCGGGATTTGCTCCTGCGCCAGGATTTTGGCGAAGGCTTCCGCCTGCGCCACCGTGCGCGGAAAACCATCGAGCAAGAATCCGCCGGGGCAGCGGAGACAGGCGACGCGCTCGGCGACGAGGTCTAGCACGGTCTGGTCGGGAACAAGGTCGCCGCGTTTCATGTAGCCGAGCGCGGCTTCCAGCGCCGGGCTGCGCTCGTGGGCGGCCAGATTTTTGGCCGCGCGGAAAATGTCGCCGGTGGACAGGTGGCAGGTGCCCAGCCGTTCGCAAAGCAATTCAGCCTGCGTCCCCTTGCCCACGCCCGGCGCCCCGACGAGCACCAGACGGAAGAGGCGCGGCGACGATTGCGGTAGAGGTTCGCACTTGAATGCGCCACCCTGAATCCAAGCGACTCGAACTTTTTGTACATTCATATCATTCACGCGGGAAATTTAATTCGAACATCCCGGACAACTTGTGGTGAAGCTGATGTTGATTCAAGGTCTATTCAAATCCAAGCCAATAAATACACTGTCTTTGCCAAAAACGGGTGAAGCAAGGTGGCCGAAGGGCTTTCGGGGAGGCAGGCAGCGGCCCCATCGGCGGCGATGGACAACGGCGGCACGGCGAAATTTGATCGAATAAGCCCAAACTTTTCTTTCCAGCCGGGTGGCGATTCGGTTATAAAATGGCGCATGCAAACCATCGGCAACCGCCCCCGACGGGCTTTCGCAAAGCTGCATCAGGCTTCCCACCGGCTGCGCTCCGGTGATTCGCGGGGTGTTGCGATTTCCACGGTCTCCCAATTGAAGGAAAATTCTCTATGAAAAATTATGCTCCAGCAGACATCCGCAACTTCGCCGTCGTCGGTCACGCCTCTTCCGGCAAGACGATGCTCTGCGAAGCGATGCTCATGTGTGGCGGCGTCATCAACCGCATGGGCCGTATCGCCGACGGCTCCACCGTTTCCGATTACCATGTCAGCGAAAGGAACCGGCAGATTTCCGTCTCGGCCTCGCTTCTGCACCTGGACTGGACCGGCAAAAAACTGAACATCATCGATTCGCCGGGTTATCTCGACTTTATCAGCGAAGGATTGGGTGCGTTGCGCGTCGCCGATTTCGCGCTGGTGGTCGTCCACGCCCAGCACGGCGTCAGCGTCGGCACCGACCGGGTGTGGGACTATGCGACGCGTTACGGCATTCCGAAAATGATTGTGGTGAACGCGGTGGACAAGGAGAACGTGGATTTCGACGTGGTGGTGCGCCAGATCCAGGAACGGTTCGGCCGCCACGTCTTCCCGTTGACCGTACCCCTGAATCCCGGCCCGGGCTTCAATCGCGTGCTGGACGTGATGCGCAACGAAATCGTGACCTACAACACCGATTTCAGCGGCAAGTACAAGGAAGAACCCGCCGGCGGCGAATGGGAAGCCAAAGTCAAGGCCCTGCACGGCCAGTTGATCGAGCACATCGCCGAGTCCGATGACACACTGATGAACAAGTTTTTCGAACAGGGCAGTTTGTCGGAGGAGGAATTTCGCGCCGGCATCCACGCGGCGGTGCAAAAGGAACAGTTGATTCCACTGTTCTGCACCTCAGCCGAAAACAACATCGGCGTCGCGCGCCTCATGGATTTTATCGCTAAATACGGCTCGTCGCCCGTGGACCGCAAGAAGGTCAAGGCACTCAATGCCGGCGATGTGGAAGTGGAAGTGGGCCTGAACGATCCCGATCCGGTGCTGTTCATTTTCAAAACGATGTCCGAGGCGCATTTTGGTGAATTGTCGTTCTTCCGCGTCTTTTCCGGGTCGGTTTCCACCGGCATGGATCTGTACAACAGCGAGCGTAAAACCAACGAACGCATCGGGCAGATTTACCTGCTCAACGGCCAGAACCGCGAAGCGAGCAACACCCTGGGGCCCGGCGACATCGCCGCCGCCGTCAAGCTCAAGAACACCCACACCGGCAACACGCTGTGCAATGCCAAAAAGGCGGTGATATTGCCCAAGGTCGCCTATCCCAAACCCAACATTCACGCCGCGCTTATTGCTAAGGTCAAAGGCGAGGAAGATAAAATCGCCTCCGGCCTCGCCGCGTTGCACAACGAAGACCCCACATTCCTTTACGTCGTGGATGCCGAACTGCACCAGACCATCATTTCCGCTCAGGGCGAATTGCACCTGGAAGTCGTCGCCGACCACCTTCGCCAGCGGCACAACGTCCACGTGGAACTGGGCGAACCGCGCGTGCGTTACCGCGAAACCATCCGCGGCAAGGGCGATTCGAAATATCGCCACAAGAAACAGACCGGTGGCGCCGGACAGTTCGCCGAAGTCTGGATGCGCATCGAACCCAAGCCGCGCGATTCGGGCGTCGAGTTCACCAACTCGCTCGTCGGCCAGAACGTGGACCGTGTGTTCGTACCGTCGGTGGAAAAAGGCGTCAACCAGGCCTGCAACGAGGGCATCATCGCCGGCTGCCGGGTGACGGACGTGAAGATTGATTTTTACGACGGCAAGATGCACCCGGTGGATTCCAAGGACATTGCGTTCCAGATTGCCGGTTATTTTGCCTTCAAAGAAGCCTTCCAAGCCGCCAAGCCGTGCCTGCTGGAGCCGATCAACAACATCGAAATCCAGATTCCCGAAGATTGCATGGGCAAGGTGATGGGCGATCTGTCAAGCCGGCGCGGGCGGATTCAGGGCATCGAGGCCGACGGCGGGTTCCAGGTCATCAAGGCACAGGTTCCGGCCAAGGAATTGTATCATTATTCCAGCACCCTGCGTTCACTCACCGGCGGCCGCGGCGTGCACAGCGAGGACTTCAGTCATTACGAGGAAATGCCGCGGGACGCGGCGGAAAAAGTGGTTGAAGAGGCCAAGAAAAGAAAGGCCGCTGCCGAATCGCACTAAAGCGACCGGAACGGCGGCGCCGGCAGGAGCCGGCGTCCAAAAGCTGACGCTTATTGCGCCACAACCGTGGCGCGGCTGACTGCGGTGTAGAGGGCGTCCTTGAGCTTGGCGCGCTTGAACTTGAGCTCGTCAATTTCCTGATCGGTGGCGAACTCAATTTCTTCCTCAATCCGGCAGACGGCGTCATCCAACTGGTGGTACTCCTCGTACATTTGGCGGAATTTATTGTCACTCAGGCGCAGGTGACGGATGGTTTCGCGATGCTCGGGGAATTCACTCACGAAGGGATGGTGTATATCCATAGTGTTCAGTTTATGTCTTTGACAACTCGCTGACCGCTGCGTTTGAACATAGACATTAAATTTTTTCTGTCAAGCTTCCAGCGGCAGAATGGCCGATTTTTTCCGCGAACCGGCTCGAATCATGGGCCGGATTGCCGGACGCAACGCGACTTGGGCGGCAAATGGCTTTCCCATCGCTTTCTTTCCTTTTCCAATGGCTTCGGAACCGCATAATGGCACCACCGATTTATGACCAAAGTCCCCCTCGCCGAGCTTACGGACCGTTTGAAACGCTTTCGGACACGGATGGATGCGGAAAATCCCAATTGGGAACTGGCCGCGTTCTTCGGCCGGGTCAATCAATACTATTTTACCGGCACCATGCAGGACGGCTTGCTATTGGTGCCCCGCACCGGCGAAGCCGTATTCTGGGTGCGCCGCAGTTTCGAGCGGGCCAAGGCCGAATCGCTCTTCCCCAACATCCGCCCCATGAAAAGCTTCCGCGATGTCGTGTCGCCGGGGGCAGCCAGCCGGCAGGTCATCCACCTCGAAACCGAGCTGGTCCCGCTCGCGCTGGTCCAGCGGTTCCGGAAGCATTTTCCCTGCAAAGACCTGGCGTCGCTGGATGCCACCGTCGCCCGCGGGCGCACGGTCAAAAGTCCCTACGAACTGGCCATCATGGAACGGTGCGGTGCCATGCACCGGCGCGTTTTGGAGGAGAATGTGCCGGCGATGCTGCGCGAAGGCATGAACGAGGCGGAATTGGCCTGTGAGCTTTATTCGCTTCTCGTGCGCGAAGGACATCAGGGCACCGTGCGCTTTGGCATGTTCAACGTGGACATCGCCGTGGCGCAACTCGGGTTCGGGGAAAATTCCATTTATCCGACGAGTTTCGACGGACCCGGCGGCTGCGTGGGCATTGGACCCGCGGCGCCGGTGTTGGGCAGCCGCGAACGCAAGCTCTGCAAAGGCGACCTCGTGTTCGTGGACGTCGGCTGCGCCATGGAAGGTTATCACACGGACAAGACAATGGTTTACCAGTTCGGCCGGTCTTTGCCGGACGAGGTGATTACGGCCCACCGGCGTTGCGTAGAGTTGGAACGGCGGCTGGCAGCAAGCTTGAAACCCGGCGCCATACCGTCGGCGATTTATGCCGAAGTTATGGGAAGTCTCGACCCGGAATTTCTGAAGAATTTCATGGGCTTTGGCAATCGGCGGGCGAATTTTCTCGGGCACGGCGTGGGATTGCAGATTGATGAACCGCCGGTGATTACCGAAGGTTTTGACGAACCGCTGGTCGCAGGCATGGTTTTGGCGCTCGAACCGAAGAAAGGCATGCCGGGCGTCGGCATGGTAGGCAGCGAAAATACTTACGTCGTCACGCCCGAAGGTGGCCGGAGCCTCACCGGCAGCCACCCCGGCCTGATCCTGGTTTGAAGAAGTAAGTGGAGGTGCTCAGGGAGAACCAAGCTGGTTGGATTTCAGGGCGGTGGCAGGGTCCCGAACTTTTCAAATTACCACCATAAAATGGGCGTGCCATTGTTCGCGTCCTCCTGATATTTTTGGGGAACCCATGCACAATCCAGAGACGAAATCCAACTCCGCACCAACGAGGGCATCCACTCCGATAATGTCCGGGTCGCGTTTTCCGGTGTGGCTGATGGCGGCACTGCTGGTGCTGATGACCATTGCCCTATACTGGCCGGCGACGCGCTGTGACTTCGTCAACTACGATGACAATCTTTATATCACTGAGAATCCCCACGTTCAGAGCGGACTGACCTTGGAAAACATAAAATGGGCCTTCACCAATCCGGTGGTCGCCATCTGGCATCCATTGACGGTGATGTCGCACATGTTGGATTGTCAATTGTTCGGTTTGCGGCCGTGGGGCCATCACCTGACCAGCGTGTTGCTGCATGTCGTCAATACGGTGCTGGTCTTCGTGTTGCTGCAACGGTTGACCGGAGTGCTGTGGCGGAGCGTGTTGGTGGCAGCGGTGTTTGGGTTGCATCCGGTGCATGTGGAATCGGTGGCGTGGGTGGCGGAACGCAAGGACGTGTTGAGCGCGTGCTTCGGATTGTTGTCATTGCTGTTTTACGCCAGCTACGTGGAGAAGTCCAAAATCCACAGCCCAAAGTCAAAAGTTTTCTACGGGCTGACGCTGATTTGCTTTGCCTTGGGCTTGATGAGCAAGCCGATGCTGGTAACCTGGCCGTTTGTAATGCTGCTGCTGGACTACTGGCCGCTCAGGCGAGTGGCGGGTGACGGGTGGCAAGGGACAAGGGACAAGAATTCCGGTTCTCAACTCCCTGGCGCGACGAAGCGAAACAAAGGCGGCTCAACTTTCAACCATCTACTGTTTGAGAAGCTGCCGTTCTTCGGGTTGGCGGCGGTGGCGAGTGTTGTGACCTACCTGGCGCAGAGGCACAGCGGCGCAGTGAAGATGATTCAAAACCTGCCCTTGGGCGCACGCAGCGGGAATGCCCTGATTTCGTATTGCCGTTATCTGGGGAAGCTGTTTTGGCCGGTGGATCTGGCGGTTTTCTATCCCCGCCCCGGGCATTGGCCGTTGGAGCAGGTGCTGTTGGCGGGTGGGTTGATCATGGGCGTTACGGTCCTGTTAATTGTGAAGCGGAGGCGATATCCGTTTATGCTGATGGGGTGGCTGTGGTATTGCGGGACGCTGGTGCCGGTGATCGGGCTGGTGCAAGTGGGCGAACAGGCGATGGCGGACCGGTACACTTATATTCCGTCGCTGGGGGTGTTGATTCTGGCGATTTGGGGTGTGTACGAACTGACCCGAAGTTGGCGGTATCAGGAGTTGGTGTTGTCGATGGCGGGATGCGTGGTAGTCACTCTGTGCTTTGTAATTACCCGGCAACAGCTTGGGTATTGGAAAGATGGTGAAATCCTTTTCCGGCATGCGCTTGAAGTCACTGAGGACAACTACATCGCTCATAATAATCTCGGCTTCGCCCTGTTTAAGAAAAACAGGATCGACGATGCCATCAGCCAGTTTCTGGAAGCCATCCGCTTGAAACCCAGTTTCGCCGAGGCTCACATCAATCTCGGTGCCACCCTTCTCGAGAAAGGTCGGGTTGACGAGGCGATCAATCAATACCAGGAAGCCATCCGCCTGAAACCGGATTACGCCGAGGCCCACTACAACCTCGGCAACGCCCTCGGCAAGAAAAGTCAGATCGACGAGGCGATCAATCAATACCAGGAAGCCATCCGCCTGAAACCGGATTACGCCGAGGCCCACTACAACCTCGGCAACGTTTTCGATGAGAAAGGCCAGATTGATGAGGCGATCAGCCAATACCAGGAAGCCATCCGCCTGAAACCCGATTTTGCAAAGGCCCACAACAATCTCGCCTTCGCCTTTGATGAGAAAGGCCAAATCAATGAGGCGATCAGCCAATACCAGGAAGCCATCCGTCTGGCACCGAATCATGCCGAGGCTCACTACAACCTCGGCAATGCCCTCGGCAAGAAAGGTCAGATTGACGAGGCGATCAATCAATATCAGGAAGCCATCCGCCTGAAACCCGATTACGCCGAGGCCTACAATAACTTAGGCAACGCCTTTGTCATGAAAGGCCAAATCGACGAGGCGATCAGCCAATACCAGGAGGCTCTTCGATTGAAACCGGATTACGCCGAGGCCCGCAGCAACCTCACTCACGCACTGCAAATGAAAAACACTCCGGCAGGCCGCTGATTAATGGCTGTGTCACGACTTTTGTGTAAAAGGTTTAAGCGGGTGGGTGCTGCATCGCTGCGGACGTAGCAGCGGATAAGCCAGTTCGGTCACGTCGGATGCCGTGGGGCAAGCCAGTTGGACGCCTCACGGAAATCCTTGATAAAAAAGTGGAGCCAGCTCTCGGATTTGAACCGAGGACCGACGGTTTACAAAACCGTTGCTCTACCACTGAGCTAAGCTGGCGCTCCAACAGCCAATATCTTTTGCGCTGGCCAGTTCCCTGTCAAGCTTGTGGGCATTCCCTCGGCGCCCTAATTTGATTGTTGTAGTGTCGGCGCTCTGCGCCGATTTCGAGCCGGAGGCTCGACGCTACAGCAAAACTGCCTCGCCGGGAGCCTCATCCCACCAATCCTGGCTCGGGTCGCGTCGCTCAGACAGGAACGCCGGATTCATCCGGCAGAACATTCAATCACGCGCACCCGCTGCGTCCCGCCTGAGCGGGATGGCATTCCCCTCGCAGTGCCCACCAATCGCAAGTCCGAAAACTCCGTTTTCGCGAGCACGCAACAAAGTCGGTGTCCGTATTCGCAATCACTCATTACCCCACGTCAGTCTGAGGTGGGCGATGCCGCATTTGACCGCTTCCACGGGCAACATCGGGCTGAGTTCAAGGACTTTGATGTGGCTCGGCTTCACGAACGGCTTGAGCGCCGCAAAGTTGACCGTGCCGGACCCGGGTGCGGCGTGGTCATTCGCCGGGAATTGCACGTCGTGCACGTGAAATCCCGCCAGGCGCGCGGCCAGCAATTCAAGATGTTTGGCGTGATCGAGAAAGCCGAAGTTTTGCTTGATTTGCGCGTGGCCGATGTCGTGCCAGTAAACCACATTCGGACTGTCGAATTCGCGGAAGAAGAATTCAAAGTCGTTGTCCAGCGGAATTTCCTCGAGCGCCTGCCGGTTTTCGATGCCGAGTTTCAGGCCGCGCTTTTCAGCTTCGGGCAGAAGTTTGTGCAGAGTTTCGTAAGCGTGTTTGACGGCACTGATCTTGTTGGCTTCGCATCGGGCGGCGGCTTCGGCGCGGAGTTTTTCGTATCTGGGCGATTTTTTTCCGTCGCGTTCGAGCATCCCGCTCAGTTTTTCCGTGTAATCCTTCATGTCAATGCTGCCGAGGTGCAGCACGACGACCGGTGCCTTGACGCGTTCGGCCAGTTCGAAGGTCTTGAGCGTGTGTTTGATGGCCAGTTCGCGCTGGCGCGACCGTTCGTCGGAAAATTCGTAGAGGTTGGGCGAGGCATGATTCACACCCAGCGGCAGCGGACAAAAATTGTGGAGGCTGGAGATTTTAATCTCGCTGGCGTCCAAGGCTTCCAGGATGCCGGGCAGCAGGCTGAGCCGGATGCCGTGGCTGAGCTCGGCGTAATCAAAGCCGAGGTCGCGGATTTCGCGCAACATGGCGCGACCGTCCGTGTGGCGCCGGGAATTCCAGCAGGTGGAAAGTGAATGCATGCGTCAGATGGTTAAACCGTTAAACAGTGAATCGTTAAACCGTCACCGATGCAACGATTTAACGACCCAACGATTCAACGTTTCTGTGATTACATGTCCGCGTAGCGCGCGCTGAGCATCGCGGAAAAGCGCGCGGCTTTTTCCTTGCGCCGGCGCTTTTCACTCGGCTTTTCAAAATGCCGGTGATTGCGCACGACCTTCAAGGTTCCTTCGCGGTCGACTTTTTTCTTCAGTCGCCGCAACGCACGTTCCACTGGTTCGCCTTTTTTTAATCTAATTTCGGTCAACGCAACTCACATCCTTTCCGGGGCGAGAAAATCCGCTCACGGGCGGGGCTCGCAAAATGGGTGCAAAGCATGGTCGTTCCCGATGCCGGTGTCAATGCGCAAAAGCAGTAAAAATCGGCCAATTAATTGAAACTTTGAGAAGCTTGGAGCACAAACCCTATTGCCTAAATCATAATGACGAAATAATGGCTAAGCCCGAATAACAAATGCTCTTGCCGGAGTCCGGCCAGACATTCGGAATTTTTCATTGGGAATTCTCTAGTCATTCGGATTTAGGAATTAGTCATTCCGCTGACCGGAAACATATAGCTGTCTGTGCAAATACGATCGTACCGGTGGCAAATGGAGTAACGAAGCTCAAATACCACAAAGCGGCGGTTGCTTTTGACCGCCGCAAAGTTATTCTGCCCGCATGATTAAAGGGAAAAAAACGGCCAAACCTGCCGATCCCGAACTCCAACGCCGCATCCAGGAACTCATCGCCTTCAAAGGCAACGGCCGCAACGAAAACGAGGTCGCCGACATCGTCGAAAACGCCCTCAAACTGCTGGCCGACGTGAAGGACACCGGCGACGTGCGCGTCATCCAGACCGCCCTGCGCGAATTGCGCTACGCGTTCCGGCTCTTTGCGCCCTATGCCGGCACACGCAAAGTCACCATCTTCGGTTCCGCCCGCACCCGATCCGACCAGCCGGAATACCAGCAGGCGGTGGATTTCGGGCGCAAAATTGCCAAAGCCGGTTTCATGGTCATCACCGGCGCCGGACCGGGCATCATGCAGGCCGGGCACGAAGGCGCCGGCACCGCCAACAGTTTCGGCGTGAACATCCGCCTGCCGTGGGAACAATCCGCCAACCCCGTCATCGCCGAGGACAAAAAACTGGTGACGTTTAAATATTTTTTCACGCGCAAATTGATTTTCATCCGGCATTCGGACGCCATCGTGCTGTTCCCCGGCGGATTCGGCACGCTGGACGAAGGGTACGAAGCGCTCACGCTCATGCAGACCGGCAAGAGCCAGCTCATGCCGCTGGTGCTCCTAGAACCGCCCGGTGGCACGTATTGGAAAACCTGGGACCGGCATATCCGCGACCATCTGCTCCGGGGTGAATTGATTTCGCCGGAAGACCTGAACCTCTACCAGATCAGCTACAGCGCCGACGAAGCGGTGAAAATCGTCACCCGCTTTTACCGGAATTATCAATCCACCCGGTTTGTTAAGGACCTGCTGGTCATCCGGCTCAAAAACACGCCGTCGGCCTCCGCGCTGGCCGCCATCAACGACGATTTTGCCGACATCATCAACGGCACGCCCATCAAGGTCATCAAACCCATGCCGGAGGAAGTCGAGGACAACGACCATCTGGACCTGGCGCGTATCGCTTTCGGTTTCAACCGCCACGATTATGGCCGCCTGCGCCAGTTGATTGACGCGCTGAACGGGTTGTGAAGCTGACCAAAGAACCCAAAGCCCGTAGGGCTGGCATCTTTGTAGTTCAAAAATTTAAAACGGATTTAGCTCCGTCAGGAGCGACATCATCCGGATAGCAAACGTAATATGCCGCTCCTTACGGAGCTTGATTTTGTTTTTTGCCGGCAACTACAAATATGTCGCGCCTACGGCGCTGGTTCCTGCACACTCGACAGCCCGCACCGGGATTGCTAGCGTTTGGGCATGAACTTTCTGGTCACCGGCGGCGCCGGGTTCATCGGGTCACACGTCTGCGAACGTCTCCTGCACAACGGCCACGCCGTCTGGGCGTTCGATGACCTCAACCCGTTTTATGATCCCCAACTCAAACGCCGGAACCTCCGCGACATCCAGTCGCTGGCCAAACCGTTTGAATTTGTCCACGGCGACCTGACCGATGCCGCCGCGCTCGACGAATTGTTCGGCAGCGTGAAGTTCGACCAGGTCATCCATCTGGCCGCGCGCGCCGGCGTGCGGCCCAGCCTGGAAGAACCGGCCCTGTATCAGCGCGTCAACGTGGAAGGCACGGTCAACGTGCTCGAAGCCGCGAGGAAACATGGCGTCAAAAAAATCGTCATCGCCTCATCATCGTCGGTTTATGGCGTGAATTCCAAAGTACCGTTCAGCGAAAGCGACCCGATTTTCTCCGCCATCTCACCCTACGCCGCGAGCAAGCTGGCCTGTGAAGCGCTCGGCCACGTTTATCATCACGTTTACGGCCTGGACGTGACAGTGCTGCGCCTGTTTACTGTTTACGGTCCGCGCCAGCGGCCCGACCTGGCCATCCGCAAATTTGCGACGCTGATTGACGCCGGCAAACCCATCCCGGTTTTTGGCGACGGCAGCATGGCGCGCGATTACACCTACGTCACCGACACGGTGGACGGCATCGTCGCCGCTACCCAAAAGGAATTCGGGTTTGAAATTTTCAATCTCGGCGAGTCGCAAACCGTGAAGCTGAGTCGGCTTATTGAGCTACTCGAAGCCGCACTGGGTAAAAAGGCCGTGATTGACCGCCGGCCGGTGCAACCCGGCGACGTGCCGGTTACGTTTGCCGACATCACCAAGGCGCGCGACCGGCTGGGGTATCAGCCGCAAATCAGGATTGAATCGGGCATTAAATTATTTATAGATTGGTTTCGGAAAAATACTGATTAGAATCACCGCATGAAATCGGAAGCGCCGTTTACGCGCCCCTCATTAAAGGAAGCCCTCGACGCCTGGAAGAAGGTATTAGCCGACCACGGTTTCGCCACGGACCTCATCTGGATTTTCGCCGAAAATCTTTGTGTGGAACGATCGCGCGGCGACCTGGGTGGATTTCATTTTGGCTTTCAAACCCAATTTACTCCGCCGCCGGACGATGCGCTCGACATCGCGTTCGAGCATTTTTCCGCGTCCGACAAACCGATGGTCTTTTACCGGCTCGGCGGACGGGCGGGGAAGTCGGTTTGTGCATTGCTGTGCGATTCGTGGTTTGAGCGCCGGAGCGACGCCGAAGGATTCCTGCGCCGCGACGATTGGCGGATTTTATTTTACCCCGGCGCGAAGGAGGAAATCGATGAAGTCACCAACCTGACCCGCTGGTTGCGCCGCATCAAACGCGACCGCGCGTTCCACGATCTGGATTTTTGCATGGCGCTGGAGACGATTGACGAAATAAAAATCTATGGCCGGGCGCTCATGCCTTACGAGCGCGTGGCGGCAGCCATGCTGGGCCGCTTCCGCCGTTTTTTGGGACAGCCGGCTTGACACGGTGTCGTGGACACGATTTTTTCCTGTCAAATCACGAGACAAATTTTGTCTTTCGCGGCTTTTTTGCGTCAGCTTTTCATTCAACCTCCACCGGCCGGCGGTGGCCCGGCCAATGCTCGACGGCTGGCATGACTAAAATTGCTTACAACGTGAGCAGGAAGAGCCGGATGTTTAATACTGCGCTCGTCCCCGCCAACCACTCGGAAGAGGCCCGGTTTGGCGCAATTGATGGGGCAGTCATTATCTTCTTTCTTCTCTGCTTCGCTGGATTCATCTGTTTCCTCGTGGTCTGAAAGCCACGGGTCAGGGTGAAATCGCGAAAGGCGCTTGTTTCGGCTTAAAAAAAGGCCGCCGGCAGCCTCACAAAAAAACTGCCCTTCCGCCGCCGCGTCGTTGCACAATCCCGGTGATGACGCTGTCGGAAACCGTTACCTGCTGTTTGTACTAAAGAGCGGTTGCATTTTCAGTTCAGCCATTTCATCTTTACAGTATGAGCATACTCGAAATTCAACAGATGCCCCGGCAGGAAAAATTGCGGCTCATGGAGGCGTTGTGGGCAGATTTGAGCCGCGACGAAGCGGCCTTGGAATCTCCCGCCTGGCACGCGAATGTGTTACGCGAAACCTCGGAGCGCGTGGCACGCGGCGAAGAAAAAAAATTGGACTGGGAAAGCGCCAAAGCAGAATTGCGGAAGGGCAATAAATGAATCTTCATGTCCTCGCGTCTGCCTTAAATGACCTGGCGGATGGCCGGGATTTTTATGAACGGCAGGGTGAAGGGCTTGGCGGCTATTTTATCGATTCATTATTCTCAGATGTAGATTCGCTGGCGCTTTACGCTGGAAGTCATCGGAAGGTTTTTGGTTTTTATCGGCTGCTGTCCAAACGGTTTCCTTACGCGATTTATTACCATTTTGACAAAAAGATGTGGTTGTGTACCGCGTGCTGGATTTACGTCAAGACCCGCGCAAAATACGCACCGCCTTGAAATCGGGTTGACGATGAATCAAAAAGGATTTTCTTTCGGCGCGCCTACGCTCATCATTTCTCTGTGACACAGGCCGAAGCCAAAGAACGCCATGCCAAGCTCGTAGCGGAAATCCGCCGGCATGACCGCGCCTACTATGTCGAAGCTAGGCCGGTGATCAGCGACCAAGAATATGACCGCCTTTATCACGAACTGCTCGATCTCGAAAAAGAATTTCCCGAACTCGTCACGCCCGATTCGCCGAGTCATCGCGTCGGCGGTGCGCCTTTGAGCGAATTCCAGTCCGTCCGGCACGCTGTGCCGATGATGAGCCTCGACAACACGTATTCGCAGGAGGAGGTGCGCGATTTCGTGAAGCGCGTGCAAAAGCTTTTGCCGGACGAAAAGCTGGAATGGGTCGTTGAACCCAAGGTGGACGGCGTGGCAGTGAGCCTGCGTTACGAAAACGACGTGTTCGCCACTGGCGCGACACGCGGCGACGGCACCACCGGCGACAACATCACCGCCAACCTTAAAACCATCCGCAGCGTGCCGCTGACGCTGCATCCTGTAGCCGTGAACGTGAGTTCGCGGCTAACATTCGCTGCTTCTGTTGCGAGCAAAGATGGCCGCGCTTTGACAAGCGCAGCTACCCCGGTAATTCTCGAAGTCCGCGGCGAAGTTTTCATGACCAAGGCCGGCTTTAAAAAATTAAACGCCGAGCGCAAATCCGCCGGTGAGGAAATGTTCGCCAATCCACGCAACTCCGCCGCCGGTTCGCTCAAACAGCTCGACCCCAAAATCGTCGCCCAACGTCCGCTCGACATCATCCTCTACGGCATTGGCCAGATTCAAATTCCGAACTCCGAATTCCGAACTCCGAATTCCCAAATCGAGCTGCTCGATTTTTTAAAATCCCTCGGCTTCAAAACCCCCGAACGCACCTGGTTCTGCTGTTCCGGGGACGAACTCATCGCCGCCATTGCCGAACTCGACCGGGTCCGCAAAAAGTTTGCCTACGAAACCGACGGCGCGGTCATCAAACTGAATTCATTCGAACAGCAACGCCGTGTTGGGGCGACAGCCAAGGCGCCTCGCTGGGCCATCGCCTACAAATACGCTCCGGAACAGGCCGAGACGAGGCTCAACGCCATCACCATCCAAGTTGGCCGCACCGGCGCGCTTACGCCCGTGGCCGAACTCGAACCCGTCTTTCTTGCCGGCAGCACCATCAGTCGTGCCACGCTACACAACGAGGATGAAATTCAAGCTCTCGGCTCATTGGAGTTTTTGCCAAATGAGATTATTAATTTGCCATCGTTAGCGATTCGACTGAAGCAGCAGTCAGATGCAGTCTCAAAATTCCTTTGGGAAAATTTTGGCAAAAAGACTAAAAAACTGCTGTCTGAATACGGCTGTGTTGACTCGGATGCCAAACCGTTGTCTGAAGCTCTCGCGAAAGAACTCAACAAGATTATAAATGCCACCAATCCACCGATTTACTCCTCACAATGTTTTTCCAGTGTAAATCTGTCAGGCGAAGTCAAAAAGCTGCGTGACCAAAAACCTCAACAGAAAGCGATGATTCGCTTAAATCGATTGCTCCTAGAAAATGTATACCCACTCGAATTGGCCAAGACTCAAAGCTCTGATGTCAGAATCGGCGACACCGTCGTCATCGAAAAAGCCGGTGAAGTGATTCCCGCCGTCGTGAGCGTGGTCGAATCAAAACGTCCGCGCGATGCCGAGCCGTTCGATTTTGCGAAACACATTCACGGCAAATGTCCTGCTTGCGGGGGCCAAATAGCGCGCGACCCTGAATTTGCAGTTTGGCGGTGTCAAAATGTAGCCGGCTGTCCGGCTCAAAGTGTCCGGCGAATTGAGTTCATGGCTCAACGGAGAGCACTAGACATTGAAGGACTTGGCGGAGTAGTCGCTGAAAAACTTATCGAGCGTGGTTTAGTCAAAGAACCTCTCGACCTCTTTGACCTTACGGTAGATCAACTAGCCAAATTAAATCTTGGAACGAAAGATGAGCCACGAATCTTTGGAGATAAGAATGCAACAAAAGTTGTTGAAGCACTAGAACGAGCCAAAATATTTCCGTTGGCTCGTTGGCTACTTGCCTTGGGAATTTCGAATGTCGGAGAAACCAGTGCTTATCAGATTGCGCGTTTCCATCAGAAATTAACCAAACTAGCGGATTCACGGATACTCAAAGATGTCCTTAAAGTTGTTAACAAAGTAAGTGAGGCAAAAAAAACGAGCCCCGACTCCATGGACAATATGCCGCCAATTCGGCGCGAACGTCTTGATAAAGAAAAGGAATGTGAGGAGTTGAAGAAATGTCCGACAGAAAACCTTCCACCGAATGAGATTCAAAAGATTGAAAAACAATGCCACAAACTGGAGCTAAAAATTCAAAGTCTTAAGAAACGCGAGCCAAAGGAACGGGTTGCGCGTATTCGCAAGCAGGAAAAACTAAACGAGGAAATTCGGAAGCTTGCAGCGCTTCTTAGGGAAGATGGGGTGGACATCAATTTGTCTGAAACAGAAAAGCAGGAGAGGGCCAATATTCAAAAAGGCCCGCCGATCATTGATGTAACAACCGAAATTGAACCTGAGGTGGCTAGAAGCATTCTTGAATTCTTTGGTTCAGCAACGGGCAAACAAACTCTCAAACGCCTGAAACGTCTTGGCATCTCACCAAAAGGAGGCAAGTCTGAGCAGTCTTCAGGGGTATTGCCTCAGACTTTTAACGACAAGACCTTCGTTTTAACCGGTTCGCTAACGTCCATGACCCGCGATGAAGCATCAGAGGAAATCCGCAAACGCGGTGGAAACGTAGCAAGTTCGGTCAGCAAAAATACAAGCTTTCTAGTTGCAGGTGAAGAAGCTGGTTCAAAATTGGAAACGGCGACCGAGTTGGGAGTGAAGACTCTAACAGAAAAAGAGTTTCTTGATCTGTTAGGATTAAAAAAAATAAGCGAGCCGAAGAAACAGAACAAACAAGGAGAATTGTTTTAAAGATGGCCGCGCCAGAAACAAAAATCTATGTGTTGAAGCACTACAAGACTTCAGCCAAGCGCAAGTCTTCAAGCCAGATTCCGACCTTGAGCGAATTTTTGGATAAGCCTGCCCCAGACGTTGTTTTTGAAGGGCGTTCCTTTTGCTTCACTGGGATTTTTGTTTATGGCGAAGGTGATCGCGAACAGTGCAAAGCGGCAGTCCGGGCACGGGGTGGATATTGCCATGAACACCCGAACCAAGACTTGAATTATCTGGTAGTTGGCACTTTTGCTGAACCCGCATGGGCACATAAGACCTTCGGACGAAAAATCGAACACGCACTTGAATTGAAACAAGTAGGAGCCTGCTGCAAAATTATTTCCGAAGAACATTGGACAACGTTTTTGCAAAAGGTCTCAGAACTGCCACCGGACAGACAAACTCCGATTCAAGAACAGACGAAGAACCACCAAATTATCCAGTTGCAGCAAGAACTGGAACAAATGCACGAAAACCAGCGGTTGCTGATTGATGTGCTGAAATCGCAACTGAAATCTTCAGATTATAAAAAAGTCCTCGCCCGCATTCGCGAACTGGGCATCAAACCGGAAAAGGAAGTTTCAACCGGCAAACCTGGAATTTTTGCCGGCAAAACCTTTGTGCTGACCGGCACGTTGCCGACGCTGACGCGTGAGGAAGCCACGGCAAAAATTGAAGCGCTGGGTGGTAAAGTGACCGGTAGCGTGAGCAAGAAAACAGATTATGTTCTCGCCGGCGCTGAAGCCGGGTCCAAACGGGAAAAGGCGCAGCAGTTGGGTATCAAAATTTTAAGCGAGGCGGATTTCCTTGCTGTGATGTAATTGTCTCCACCGGCGGCGGAATTGACTCGTCGCTTTTACGCCTTCCATATCCCGGCAATCCTTGTCCCACAGAAGCGGCATTTGCCGTCGGTGAGGTCCAGGCGGGTGACGGCGAAAATATCGCGTTCGATAACGGCTTTTTTGCAGTTGGGGCACCACGTCGTCCCGGCGTCTTCGAGGCCGGGCACATTGCCGATATAAACGTAATGCAACCCCTCGGCGCGGGCAGCGTCGCGGGCCTCAACGAGTATTTCAACCGGCGTGGACATCAGGTGCGTGAGCTTGTGCTCCGGATGAAACCGCGAGAAGTGCAGTGGCCGGTCCGGCCCCAACTCTTTCACAATCCAGCCGCACATGCGGCGAATGGCGTCCAGATTGTCGGTGTAGGTGGGAACAATGAGGTTGATGATTTCAACCCACACACCGAGTTCGGTGAGGGTCTTGAGCGTGTTCAGGATGGCCTGGAGTTTGCCGGAATTGAGCTTCCGGTAGGTGTCCTCGTCGAAGCCTTTCAAATCCACGTGCGCGGCGTCCACGTATTGATACAAGTCGCGCGCCGGCCGCTCCTCGATTGAGCCGCAGCTCACGACGATGTTCTTCAGTTTGCGTGCGCGTGCAACCTGGCAGGTGTCCTGCGTGTATTCGTAAAATGCCGTCGGCTCGGAATAGGTGTAGGCAATGGACGGGCAACCGAGCGCCTCGGTCACCGTCACGACATCTTCGGGAAACAGGCTGAGCCGCGCCATCTGGTCGAGCGTCAACCCCGGCGGCAGCGGCGGGCGAAAACGCAATTCTTCGCCGTGCGGGTCCTTGGTTTCCTCCGGTTTCTTCTGCGATATTTCCCAGTTCTGGCAGTTGAGGCAGCGGAAGACGCAACCGGACGTGGCGAGTGAAAAGGTCTGCGTTCCCGGCAGGAAATGGTAAAGCGGTTTTTTCTCGACCGGGTCCACGTGAAAGGTGCAGGGATTGCCATAAACCAGAGTATAAAGCGTGCCGTCGTGGTTGACGCGGTTGCGGCAGTGGCTGCGGTCGCCGGGTTCCAGAATGCAATTGTTCGGACAAACCTTGCATTGGACGTTGCGGCCGAGTTTGAAGTAATGGCGGCCTTCCTTCACCCAGCCGCGTTTCTGCCACAATTCCCAAAGCTCGCCCGCCGGCGCATCGCCTTTAAAAATGTCCGCCGGCGCCTCCGCGTCGCGCCAACGGGAGAACAAATCGAACAGCGACGCCGCCCCCGCCAGTCCCACCACACCCGCCGCGCCCAGCCCGATGGCCGCGCGGCGCGAAATCATCCCCGAACGCCGGTCTTGGAGTTCGGAGTTCGATGTTCGATGTTCGATGTTCACACTACGTCTCTTCGCGATGTTTGATCCAGCCCCATCGCTGCAGGGCAAGATACACCGCCGGCACCACATGCGCCACCACGAGCACGATCAACGGCAGATGCAGCATACGATGGAACGTCAACGCGGATTTTTCGTCCAGCAGTTTGCTGAAACCGTAGCGACCGTCCATGATGTAGCCGGTCAACAAAAACAGCATGACCAGCGGCAGCAACAGCCAGCCGCTCCACCGCAGGATTTTGAGCGAAGCCAAGTTGAGTTTGTTCATAGCGAAACCTTTCTCCAAAACAGAACGCCGCCCGCCAGCACATTCAACGCCGCCGTCAGCAGGCAAACGCCCAACACCCCCATCAACGGAATCAACAGCGTGCTTGCCAGCAATGCGCCGAGTGATGCGCCCACGAAATCCGCCGTGTAAAGCCGCGCCGCACCCGTGGTGGTGCCGTCAAACACCAGGCGGTTCGCCAGCGGAAATTGTGCGCCCACCAGCACCGCGAGAATCAAGGTCAGCAGGGTAATGATGGCTTTGATTGCGGTGAACGACACTTCGGTGCCGCCCAACCGATTCAGCAGTGGCAACAAAAACGGAAGCAGGATGGCCCAGCCAGCAATGGCAAAAGCGAAGAAAGCCAAATCCATTGCGATTGGAGTGTCGGAGTGCTGGAGTACTGGAACAGGCGCATGAACGGTTTTATTGCAACACCCCATAACTCCATTACCCCATGCTTTCGAGCGCCGATTCATCCACATCGCTCCCAAAGTCAACCCGGCCATGAAGACCGTCACAATTACACCGACCTGATGATAAACCGAACCGCACAGAATTTGGAAGGCCAGCAGCAGCACGACCTCCAGCGCCGAACCCGCGAAGCCCGACGCAAACAACACCAGCGCCGGCCCGCGCAATCGCACCAGATACACCAGCAGCAACAGCAACAACACCGCCTGCAACACGCCAAAGCTCAAACTGAATTGGCTCATCCAATGACGCAGGTGATAATAGTAAAGCATCGGGCTGAAATCCCGGTTCAGCGCAGCGGGTTGCGACACCGCCCGCTGAATATCCGCCATTCGGTCGGCGGCGAGCATGGCGTCAAGATAATGCCGGTTCACGAGCTTCGTCGGAATTCCTCGCGCCTCGACGCGCGCGGCAATGTTCTCAAACAGCGGACCGTCAGACGCAAGAAAGAAAACCCGGTCGCCGGGCAACACCAGACGATTGGCAAAGGATTGCTGCAAAGAACGTTGCGCCGAGGCCAGCAGCCGCGCCAACTCCGGGCTGACATAATTTTCGTATCGGCCCAGCGCGAAGGAGAATACGCCGCCAGTGGTCAGCACCCGTTTGACTTCGTTGAAAAACTCGACGGTGAAGAATCGGTTGAGTTGCGCCGTGGACGGGTCGGGCAGTGCGAGAATGACGACGTCGTAACGATTGGTCGTCTGCCGCACGAATTGCCGGGCGTCGGCGGTGATGACCCGGGTGCGGGGGTCGGCAAAATTTCCCGGCAGAAAACGGCGGCCGGTTTCGATAACGAGCGGGTCGAGTTCCACGCAGTCCACGCCGGTGACGGGGTATTTGAGAATTTCCGCGGTAACGCCGGCCACGCCGCCGGAAACCAGCAGCACGCGTCGCGCATCGGGCCGCTGGCTCATGGCGTAGTGCGCGGCTTCTTCCACTTGCGTGACATTCGGCGTGGACACCACCGCGAGGCCGTTCTCGATGAAATTGGTCTCGCCTTCCGATTCCGTCACCACCAGCCGGCCGTAGGGTGAGTTGGCGTGGAACAGGACGTTCTGGCCGGGGAATTGAAGCGACGTCGAGAGCGCGTCGGCGTGGACAAGCCAGACAAAAGCGAAAATGCCGGCGGCCAGCGCGACAATGAAAATCTCCCAGCGCAACGACGCAGCCGCGGACGTCAGTCCGCGCTCTTTGCTTTCGGGAAAAGTAAGCGCCGACTCACGTCGGCGGCTACGACCAATCCACGCTGCGGCAGCAAGGTTCAACAAGGCGGGCACGGCGAGCAGCGCGATGTGGTCGAGAAACCGCACCAACACGAAGCTGAATAACGCGCCGCCGACAACGCTGCCCAGGCTGTCGGCCACATAGACCCGGCCCGCGCCGGAAGCATCGCCGCTGCGGTTGAGAATCGAGCACGCCAGCGTCAGCGTGTAACCGGCAACCAGGCAAAACGGCAGCAACAAAACCGCGGTGCTCAGGACGGTTCCCACCACGCCCACTTCCGCGCCCCGAATGAAAACCACGTTGCGCAGGGCGCGAACGGCAAAGACCTGCGCGAGGGGAATCACCGCGATGAAGATTTGTGCCGCGAACAGGACTGCCAGCGGATTTCGGAGTTTGTCCGCCGTCCGGCCGAGAGACGTTCCCAGGCCCGTGAGCAGGAGCCAGAGGCCGAGCGCGATGCCCAGCACCATTTCATTGCCCGCAAAAGCGCCGAGCAATTCGCGCATCAGCGCCAACTGCGTCATCACCGCGGCCATCCCCAATCCGGCCAGCGCCCAAAGCACCGGCCGTCGGCCGCGCTCGGCAGACGGGAGATTCGGGGTGTCGGCGGCCATCGAAAGTTCCTTTTACTTTTCCGGTTCCTTGAACGCCTCGACGTGATAAATGAGGACTTCGGTGCCGGGCTTGCGCCAGTCGCCGGGCGCGCCGCCCGCCTTTTCGGAAAGGTGATTCAAAAACTCGACCTTGTCCGGCAATTGCTCCCAGACCTGGGGCAGATACGTCGCGCCACGATCGCCCAGTTCGAGCACCACGCCATCCTGGCCGGGTTGCAATTTGGCCAGCAGATCTTCCGGCGAAGTGAACGACAATGGTTTCGGCACGGTCAGCACGCTGATTTCAATTTTGATTTTGCCCGTTTCACCGGGTTGCACCGGCAGGAAACGCGGGTCGCGGAGGGCGGCGTTGCGCGCGTTGTCCACCACGGCCTGGTAAAGCGGTTCCTGCGGCATGATGTGGCCGATGCAACCGCGCAATTCGCCGTTTTCCGTCAGCGTCACGAAACACGCCCGGGTTTCCGATAATTTGGACGGTAGGTCTTTGGCGTTGACTTCAAATCCCGACAAGCCCGGATTGGTTACCACACACGTCAGTGTCCGGCGGGCGAGATCCAATAACAAATTTCTTTCCGGAACAGCGTAGTTTTCCTGCGTCGGCGCGTAGAACGCGATGGCGCTATAACCGACCACGCCGTGGCTTTTGTCGCCGGAAGTATCGCCGCTGTTGCGATAATCCAGCAAGCACGCTTGCCATCCGTTCTGACGCGCCAGGTACAGCAGCGTCAGGATGGACAGTTTGCCGCAGGCTTCCTGGGATTCCATGGCCCCGATATCGAGATTGCACATCGCCTGGACGCAACGGCTGTCCAGCGCTTTGGCTTCGTCATAGGGATAGTAGTGGCTCAAGTCCGAGCTCACCACGATGAGGGTTTGGCCGTCGAGTTGGGTCGCCACCGCCTTTGCCACCTGCGCCGGGTCCACCTGACCGAATACGACGGGTAAAATGGAGAAATTCGTCAAAACCTTTTGCAGGAACGGGACCTCGACTTCGATGGAATGCTCCCAAGTGTCCGGCGTGTCCTTGCCCGGCTCGGGCGCCAGCTTGGAGGCTTGCGGCCACCATGGCGGGCGCTGCACCGGACAGCAGGGTTCGCTGAGGCAGGGACTGATTTTGGCCAGCGCCCTGGCTTTGGGGGAAACGGGTACCAACCCCAGCGGGGTGCGCCAGGCATCCGCTGCTGAAACAGACGCCCCGTCAAACAGCGCGTAATGGCTTGGCCCCAGAATAATAACCGTGTCGTAATGTCGCCCGATGAGATTTTTGTAGGCATAGGCCGCAACCGGACCGGAAAATTCATAGCCGGCATGGGGACAAACGATGGCTTTAAGGTCGCCGACCGGTTCGGCGGGCGCAGCGGCGAGCAAACGGTCAATCATCTGCGACAACTCGGCCGGGTTTTTCGGATAAAACAACCCCGCCACCGCCGGTTCCCGCACCACTTGCCTGGCAGCGGCTTGAGATGTTGCCGCCTCGGCCGGGTGTTTACTGCCCGCGGACGGTTTTTGACCCGTCGGCAGTGACATTGAGATGGTCAGCACCACCGCCGAGATTACGCCAGTCAGGATGAACCAGCGCGCCCACCGGACGCGGGGCGGGCGGCCCGCTGGTTTGTTACCTGTTGTTCGAGTAAAAAACAAATTTGGTATTAAGTTCATAATGATCCTTCGGTTGGAAACAGGAAATTTTTCGGGAACGGAGAACTCTGTAAAAACGACAAACCACCCCTGCCCTTCGGAACGCCGGTTTCCCGCCGGCATTCGGCCAAGTCGGTGTCAACCGCCAGCGCCAACCCGCTCATGCCCTCTTTTTATCAAATCATGGCCGAGCATTCAATCATTCAAGAATATTGGCACTGTCCTGACTTCGTGTAGCGTCGAGCCTCTGGCTCGAAATCGGCGCAGAGCGCCGACACTGCAACAACCAAATTTAGGACGCTGCCGGAAAATCGCAGGGTACGGATTTGCTGCATCGTCGAGCCGGCAGCCGGAAACCGGTTCACTGCCAGCCGCCGCCCAAGGCTTTGTAAAGCTGCACGAGGTTCAGGGAAATGGTTTGATCGCTCTGCACCAACGCATCCTGCGCCGCGTAAAGCGAACGTTCGGAATCCAGTACGTGCAGAAAATCCGCCAGACCGCTTTGGTAAAGTTGATTTGATAAATCCAGCGCCTGCCGGTTCGCCTCTTCCGAGCGGGCCAGCGATTGGCGGCGGATTTGTTCCTTGGCGTAGGCGGTGAGCGCATTCTCGGCGTCTTCCAGCGCCGTCAGCACCGTTTTCTGGTACGCATCCAGCGCCTGTTCCTGGCGGGCATTCTGCACTCGTACGTTGGCCCGGATGCGGCCGGCCTCGAACAGATCCCATTGCACGGTCGGGCCGGCGGACCAGTACCGGCTGCCATAGTCAAACCAGTTCCCGGCGGACTCGCTTTCCAGACCGATGGTGCCCGTCAGTGAAAATTTCGGGAACAAATCCGCTTTAGCCACGCCGATGCGCGCATTGGCGGCGGCCAGTTCGCGTTCGGCACGTTGCACGTCGGGCCGGCGACGCAGCAAATCCGACGGTAATCCCACCGGCACTTCCGGCGGCGGGACGGGAATGGGCGCTTCGGCGGACAGCTCGTCCAGCAACGCGCCCGGCGGCCGGCCAAGCAGCACGGCGAGATGATGGACGGCCTGTTGAAAACCGGTTTCGAGCGTAGGCACCTGCGCCTCGGTGCCGGTCAGCAGTGCCGTGGCTTGTTGAACGTCAAGGTCGCTGCTCAGTCCGTTCTGATAACGGCTGCGGCTGAGGTCGAGGATTTCCTGTTGTACCTGGAGGTTACGGTGGGTGATGGCCAGGCGTTGCTGATAGCCGCGCGCCTCGAGGTAATTGCGCGCCACTTCCGCCAGCAGCGAGACCAGCACGTCGCGCCGGCCAAACTCGGCAGCGCCAAGTTTAGCCTTGGCGGCTTCGACGGCCCGGCGTGTGCCGCCAAAAACATCAAGTTCCCACGCAGCATCGAAACCGGCGTTGTAAAGGTTATAATCCAACGGGATGTCAAAGCTGGTGAGCGGGGGAAATTGATTGGCTCCGTAGCGATTCCGCGAATAACCGGCCGAGCCGCCCACGGACGGCCAGAGACCGCCCGTTGCCACGTCCCGTTCGGCGCGGGCTTCGCGCACGCGCGCCTCGGCGATGCGCAAATCCAGGTTGGACCGGACGGCCACCGCCATCAAAGCATCTAGATTGGTGTCGCCAAAATTCTTCCACCAATTGGCCAGGGCAGCGGGATTGTTCGTCTCGCCGCCGGCCAGCGGTGTACTCCATTGCGCCGGCGCGTTGGCCTTGGGCGGATGATAGTCCGGCCCCACGGCGCAACCGGTGGCAAGTGCCAGGCCGGCCATCAATATAACCACGTACGATTTCATGGCCGGCGCACCTCCCCGCCTTGATTAGCGGTGTTGAGCAAATGCAGGATGGCCTCAATCGTGACATCGTCACCGACCGCGGTATTGAACATGGCGTGAAACAACTGGCGGTCGGGCCACTCGCGGTTGAAGTAATGTTTGACGAATTTCCGGCGCTCGTCGTCCATGGTGTCCACCAGCTCGATGGCCCGTTGGGAATCGCCGGTGCGTTTCAGGACGCGTTGGAACCGGAATTCGCGCGGAGCATAGAGAAACACGCTCAGGACGTCCGGCCGGTCGCGGAGAAAATACGGCGCACCCCGCCCCACAATGACGCACAGGCCGGTCGCGATGGCCCGTTCGACCACTTGCTGCACCAAGGAAATCAGCCGGTTTGTGTCCAGCACGGCCATGTCGGGCGGCGGCAGATTGCGCTCGAAGCTACCGCGCCAGATGAGATTGGTCAGGCGCTGCAACCAGGGGTCCACGCGCTCCTCGCGGCGCTCGCAGACTTCGGGCGGGACGTTGGCCAGCCGCGCGATTTCCCGCGTGAGGTCCTGATCCAGCAGTTTCCAGCCCAGGCGCGCGGCCAGTTTTTCGGCGATGGTGCTGCCGCCGGCACCAAATTCACGGTCAATCACAAGAATTTTTTTCATAAGGTGGTTTCGTTATTCGCCCGATGCCGCGGCGTGGAAGAACTTCGGTTTTCCAAATAGAAACGCGCCCAGCACGCACAGCGCGCAGAGCCAGGCGATCAGGTAAAAGATGCTCATGTAGGACCAATAATTGGTCTGCTGGATCAGGGTGTTGTAAGTCAGGGCGTGCGCCCGCTCCAGGGCGTCGGGCGCACTGTAACGCGCCGCGAAGAGGTTTTGGGCGGTGGCGAGCCGCTGCTGGTATTCCGGATTCAGCGGGGAGAGCTGCCCCACCATCATCGCCTGATGTTCCTGGGCGGAGCGCACCAGCTTGGTCGCGACGAAGGACAGGCCGATGCTGCCGCCGATGTTGCGCAGGAGATTTTGGATGCCGGTGGCGTTGCCGATTTCCTCGTTGCGCAGCGTGCCGACCGCCAGCGTCGCCAGCGGCACAAAAATAAAACCGGAGCCGAAACCGTTGATGATGTTGGCCGGGACGATGTTGCTCATCGCCACCTGAAGGTTCAACCGGCTCAAGAGCAGACTGGAGAAGCCGACGGCCGCGAAGCCGAAGCCGACGAGCAGGCGCGCATCCACCCGGTTGACCAGGGCGCCGACGATGAACAACGCGGCGAACAGCCCGAGGCCGCGCGGCGTGATGGTCAGCCCGGCGTTCAGCGCGTCGTAGCCGAGCAGCGATTGCAGGAACAATGGCTGCAGCGTGATTAAAGCGTACAACACCGTGCCGAACAGGGCGAACATCCCCGCGCTTACGGCGAAGTTGCGGTTCTTGAAAATGCGCAGGTCGGTGATCGGATGATCCGTGCATAATTCGCGGATGATGAAACCCACCATCGCCAGCGCTGAGATGACGAGAAACCAGCGCAGCCAGACGGCGGAAAACCAGTTCACCTCCTGGCCCTTGTCCAGACTGATTTGTAGGGTGGCCAGCCAGATTGCCAGCAGGCCAAAACCGATGCCGTCAATCCGCTTGGGCCGGGCGGCGCGGATGTAATCCGGGTCGCGCACCAGCCGGGAAATCAAATACACCGCCAGAATGCCGACCGGTAAATTGATGTAAAACACCCAGCGCCAAGAGTAGGTGTCCGTCAGCCACCCGCCCAGCGTCGGGCCGATGGTCGGCGCGACCACGGTGCCGATGCCAAACAAGGCCATGGCGACGCCGCGTTTGGCCGGCGGAAAACTTTCCAGCAGGATGGCCTGCGACAGCGGCTGCATCGCGCCGCCGCCCGCGCCCTGCAACACGCGGGCGATCACCAGCATCGTCATGCTGGTCGCCGAACCGCACACCAGCGACGCCAGCGTGAACAGGATGATGCAGCCGATCAAAAACCGTTTGCGTCCGAAGAAGCTGGCGAACCACGCGCTGGCCGGCAACACAATCGCGTTGGCCACCAGATAGCTCGTCAGCACCCACGTGGCTTCATCCTGCGTCGCGCCGAGATTGCCGGCGATGTAAGGCAACGCCACGGTCGCGATGGACGTGTCCAACACCACCATGAACGTCGCCAGCATCACCGCCAGCGCCACGAGCCACGGGTTGGTGTTCGTGGACGCTTCGGGTCTCGGGGTCGCGGTGACAGCAGCGGCGGTCATTTTCCTTATTTGACTGTGACGGTTGGCACGACGGACATGCCTGGCGCAATGTCCAGACCGTCCGGCAACGGTTCGTCGAAATCAATTTTCACCGGCACGCGCTGCACCACCTTGACGTAGTTGCCCACGGCGTTTTCGGGCGGCAACAGGCTGAACCGCGCACCGGTCCCGCGCTGAAAGCTGTCCACCCGGCCTTTGAATTTCCGGTCCGGATAGGCATCCACCCGCAGTTCCACCGGCTGGCCGGGCCGCATCCGGGTCAATTGGGTCTCCTTGAAATTGGCAATCACCCACATTTCCTTCGGCACCAGCGTCAGCAACATCTGGCCGGGCTGGACGTAATTTCCCAACTGCACCGTGCGCGCGGTAACACGCCCGTCGCGCGGAGCAACAATTTTCGTGTAGGAAAGATTCAATTCCGCCTGCTGCAATTTGGCTTCGGCCTGTTGCACGCCGGCGGCGGCGGTTTCGACCCCGGCCTGGCTCAAGACCACTTCTGCTTCAGCGGCGCGGGCCTGGCTGCGGGCGGATTCCAGATGGGCGGTCGCCTCCCGCGCCTGGGCTTGCGCCAGGTCAAATGCGCTCTTCGATACCGCCCGGCTTTCCACGGATTCATAACGTTGGAGATCATTCGTTGCCCGCCGGTTTTCCGCCTCGGCGGCCGTCACCGCCGCTTCCGCCTGGGCGACCCTGGCTTCGCTCACTTTTACCTGGGCCTGAAACTGATCCAACTGGCTGTGGGCCGCCGCCACGTCGGCGCGGGCCTGGGCCAGCCGCGCTTCGTAATCGCGCGCATCAATTTCCAGCAGCACGTCGCCTTCTTTGACCGGCTGATTATCCGTCACCAGTAACCGGCTGACCTGCCCCGGCACGCGTGAGCTGATCATGGTGACATAACCGTCAATGAAGGCATCGTCGGTCGAAACGTACGGCGCCAGAAAAACGAGATAATAAAGAACGCCGGCCGCCAGCAAAACCAGACCGATGGCCAGGCCGATGTAAATTTTCTTTCGATGCCGGCGGACCGGCGGCGGGAGGACGGCGTTTTCAAAGCGGGACGCTTCTCCGATTGAATCGATTTTGGTTCCCATAGGCGTGCATTAAGTTTGTTATTTGTCCATCCGATGTCAAAGAGCGGCCAGCACCTCGGCGGTGCGGCGCACCCGTCCCATCCGGGGGAAAATGTGGGTTACGGTGTGCTCATGCGCCGCCGCGGCGAGCGCGGACATGGCGTCTTCCACGAAAATCTGTTCGTAACCCAGCTCAAACGCCGCCCGGGCCGTGCTCTCGACGCCGATGTTGGTGGCGATGCCGGTGAGCACGATGGTCGTCAAACCGCGCCGGCGCAGTTGCAGGTCGAGGTCCGTGCCGTAAAAGGCGCCCCATTGCCGTTTGGTGATCAGATGATCCGACGGCTGGATGGACAAACCCGCAGCATATTCATTGGCGTCCGGCGGCAGCTCGCGCGGTGGCGTCCACGGCTGGTCGCAAATCGGATGCAGCCGGTCTTTGCCGTCCCCCGAGATAGCAACGCGGACCCAGACGATGAATCCGCCTTTCGCGCGCAGCGCCGACGCAAGTTGGGCGGTATATTCCACCACCGTCCGGGCGTCATACGGTTGGGCGGGCCGGGAAACGATGAAGTTTTGCAGGTCAATGGCCACCAGAGCCGCCCGCTCCGGCAATAAATTCAAGGCATTCATAGTCAATTGCTCCTCCCTGGCGCGGGTTCAGCCGGGTTCTGCTTCCGGCGCATCACCAGTACGGGGCAAGGTGCCTGCCGGACCACCTTTTCAGCCGTGCCGCCCAGCCAAACCTGTTTCAGCCGGCTATGACCGTGCGTGGCGACCACGATCAAATCGGTCGAAAGCTCGCGGGCCGCATCGATAATGGTTTGGACGGTGCCCGACGCTCCCCAACGTACCAGCTTTTCCCCCACCAAGCCCGGCGGCATTTCCCTGGCCATTTCCTCCAGTGATTCCTCGGCCGCATGCATCACCTCATCCACATCGAGCCCCGCCTCGACGGGGCACGCCGCCGGCAACTGGACCACATGGAGCAGCGTGATTTTGGCGGCGCATTTCTCGGCCAGGCCGGCGACTGTGGCCATCGCCTGCTTTGACGGCTCGGAAAAGTCCGTGGGCGCCAGGATGTTTTTCCACGACAGCAGCGGGGCTTCGTTTGGAAGTTGCATAGGTTTATTCGGGGTTGGTGATTTTTATTTCATCGAAATCATTGCACGCCGGTTCACCTCGCCAGATTCGGATAAAGCCGGGCGCTGATCGTTGTCAGTGTGACGAGGGTCAGAACCAATACCGCCAGGTCTCCGCCGAAGCCGAACTGGCTGACGCCGCCCTGGATCATCAAAGCCCGCAAGGCGTCCACTTCGTAGGTCAGTGGATTGACATGGGCCACCGCCTTAAGCCAGTCGGGCATGATGGCCACGGGATACATCGCGTTACTGGCGAAAAACAGTGGCATGGTCAGGATTTGTCCGATGCCCATGAACCGTTCCCGCGTTTTGACGATGCAGGCGATGATGAGCGAGAAGGTCGAAAACACCGCCGCGCCCAGCAGCACCGCCACCGCCACGCCGAGCAAGGCCAGCGGATGCCAGTTCACCTTCACACCCAACAGCCAGGCCAGCAGATAAACCAGGCACGCCTGGGACAAAGCGCGCACGCCGGCCGACAGGGCCTTGCCCAGCACCAGCGCCGCGCGCGACGCCGGACTGACCAGCAATTTATGCACGAGACCGAGGTCGCGTTCCCAAATGACCGAGATGCCGTAAAAGATAGCGATGAACAATACGCTTTGCGCCAGAACGCCCGGCGCCAGAAAATCCATATACCGGAGGTCGCCGGTGGGAATGGCGTGCAAACGGGTAAACACCTCGCCGAACACCAGCAGCCACAACGCCGGCTGGACCGCGCGCGTCAGCAGTTCCGTCGGGTCGCGACGCAACTTGCGCAACTCCATTTCCGCCAGCGTCAGGCACTGGCCCAGCCAGCGGCCGACAGGATTAACCGAGCCGGGCGAGATTGCGCCGGGTTCGGGAGATGTCGCGATAATTTCCGTCATGTTCAATTTCCAGGGTATGGCCGGTGTAATGGGCGAAGACGTCGTCCAGCGTCGCACCGGCGCGGTTGATGGATTGTTTCAATTCCGCCGGGCTGCCCAGAGCAGCCATCCGGCCCAGATTCAGAATCGCCACCCGGCCGCATAACAGGTCCGCCTCGTCCATGAAATGGGTGGTCAGGAAAACGGTCATGCCGTATTCGCGCGCCAACAGTTGCACCTGCTGCCACACCGCCTGTCGCGCCACCGGGTCCAGGCCGACCGTCGGTTCGTCCAGAAACAAAAGCCGCGGCCGGTGCAGCATGGCCATCGCCAGTTCCAGCCGCCGCACCATCCCGCCGGAATAACCGCGTACCTCACGGTCGGCGGCGTCCTCCAAGCCGGCAAAGTTCAACGCTTCGGCGATGCGGTTCCGGCGCAGCGCCCGTGAAACGCCATAAAGTTTAGAGAAAATGAGCAGGTTTTCGTACCCGCTCAATGCGCCGTCCACGGAAATCAATTGCGGCACATAGCCGATGGAGGCGCGCACCCGGGCGGGCTGTCGCCGGATATCGAACCCGGCGATGGTGGCCGTTCCCGCCGTGGGCGGCAGCAGCGTCGTCAACATTTTGATGACGGTGGTTTTGCCGGCGCCATTGGGACCCAACAAACCGAAGACCTCGCCTCTGGCGACGGTCAGATTCAGCTTGTCCACCGCCGTCAAAGTGCCGAATCGCCGGGTCAGGCCGGTTGTTTCCAGAAGGATCATGGCCGGAACCTGGCGGGCTTGTTTTCCGCCACCGGATGGGGGTCAAAAACCCGGTGCAGGATTCGCATCGCCTGTTGAATGGTTTTGTGTTCGGCGGCCGGAAGGTCTTCCAACGCACCAACGAGGTGCAACCGGATTTCACCGCGGATTTTCTCCAGCGTCGTCCGGCCCCGGGCCGTGAGGGTCAACGCGACCTGACGGCGGTTGGTGGAGACGGTTTGGCGCCCGACCAATCCGGCTGCGACCAGGCCGTTGACCAGGCGCGACATGGCCGGCAGGGAAAGTCCCAGATGCCCGGCCGCCGCCGACAGCGAGGCATGACTGGACCGGTCCAGAAATGCCAGTGTCCGGAAGTGGGGCAGCGAAATGCCCGCGGTACGGCGTTGCCGGACCCGTTCCCGGATGAATCGCATCACCAGCGGAACCGCATCCAGGACGTCACGGGCGCATGGTCGGGCGGTATTCATAGATAATTGCTATATGCAACAGTTGCATGTTGCAATTATAATGGCTTGGCCCTTCTTGTCAAGGTACCCGCGGACGCCGGCACAGGAGCAGCCGACATCGCGTTCCACCGGTTGGAATTATCCGCCGGCCGCGCCAGACCCGGACCTGACCCTTGTGCTCAAGGAGCGGACGATTTGGATTTGGCGGCGATGTCCCAACGCAACTCCTTTATTCGCTTCTGGGCATCGGTAAATTGTTTGGGACTTAATTCTTTTCTCAGAAGATTGCGGGTCTCGGCGGCATCGGAATCCGTCTTGGCCGCCATACTGAACCACGCATACGCCTCCACGATGTCTCTCGGCACGCCCTGGCCATTGGCATAACAGCAGCCCAGATTGAATTGCGCCTCGGCGTGGCCCTGTTCGGCGGCCTTGCGATACCATTTTATCGCCTCAGCATAATCTCTCGGCACGCCCTGGCCATTGTCATAGCACCAACCCAGATTGGACTGCGCCGGAATGTAATTTTGTTCAGCGGCTTTGCGATACCACTGCACCGCCTCCGCCTTATCCTTCCTCACGCCCTGGCCATTGGCGTAGCAGAAGCCCAGATTGAATTGCGCGGGTGCGAAATTCTGTTCGGCGGCTTTGCGATACCATTTCACCGCCTCGGCATGATCTTTTTCCACGCCCCGGCCATCGTCATAGCAGAAACCCAGATTAAATTGCGCCTCGGCCTCGCCCCGCTCGGCGCCGGCTTTGTATTCCTGAAATCGGGCGGAAACCGCGACGCCTCTTGACGTGGCGGCGCGGGTCGAACGCAGGCGCTTGCCATAATTAAATATGGCACTTAACAAGCCTTTCATTAAGTTAAACCTAAACTCTGGCCATAAAGGCCTGCAAGCCAAAATCCGTTCACGCCATCCCACGGGCCAACCCGGCACTGCCCGGGAACGGAACTCAATCTTTGGCGAGCGTTTCAGTCGTCATTCAAAAATTTTCCGCGCGGCAAAGTCCATTTGACTCTTCGAGACAGACCTGTCCCGAAGACTTTCAGTCGGTACCGGTCGGGCAGTGCTGTTATTTGAGGCAGGGTGACAAAAAAACAATCGTCGCCGGTCGGCTATCGTTTTGGCAGCAGAGATTTTTGTATTAATTCAGGCGTTCGCCTGTCTCAAAGCCGGTTGTCCCTTTCCAAAAAATATTAATCCATGCCGCTTTATTCAGTTGGCAAGCCTTATGCATCACAATAACCGTGCTGTATCCAGTAGAAGTATTTGTTCGGTCAAGACGTGCCGTAATTGGTTCCATTTCGTTCGCGGTTCTGTTTGCAATCCTGTCGTTTTCCGCCTTTGGTTCCGTAATTGCCACAAACGGGAGTGTAACCCTGACATGGAATAAATGCGCTGATTCGTGCGTAGCGGGTTACAATGTTTATTACGGCGGGGCCTGCGACACCTATACCAACGAAATTCGAGTCGGCAACGCCACCAATGTAACCATATCCGGTCTGACCGTGGGAGCCACCTACTATTTTGCAGCCACTTCGTACACGATTTCAGGTATGGAGAGTCCCTTTTCCAGCGAAGTGTCCTGTTGGGTTTCCACTAATGCTCCGGTATTAACTTGTTCAAACACCTACACCGCCTTCGTTTGCACCAACCTTTTCCAGTTCAGGACCAATACGCTGCGGTCCGGACAAGTCGTTGTCCAATCACTCCCGCCGATTTGCACGAACTACGTATTCACCGGCTTTTGGCTTTTCGCTCCGGCGGGCACATGGACCCTGCAATCCAGCTCGAACTTGCTAACGTGGTCCGACTATGTAACAGGCACCAATGCCGTGTTTATTCCCAAAACCAATGGAATTTGTTTCTTTCGGCTTAAATCGCCTTAACTTTCTGCAGGTTAGCAAGATATGTCTGAATTTACATCGGTCTAAAACGCCTCGACCGGTTAAAACACAGCCATAGGAAGTGTGGCATGGCGATATTGAAGTCGTCCCGTCTTGCATCCATGACCATTTAGATTTCGATGCGGTCCACTGGCACATGCCGCAGCGTATGCGCTCAAGTTGTTCGTAGCCGCCGGCATAAGGCCGGCCAACGGCAAAAAACAGGTTGGACAAGCACGCGCGCACAGAAATTGCCGACCGGCATATGTTTTGGGTTGACGTTCCGTGTTACTCAGCCTAGCAACCAATCCTTGGAGCAATTATGAATACCACCGCCTGCCGTAGCGGATCTGGCCATTTCCCAATTCCCCATCGGGCGGTCGTTATGCTGATCGTGCTGGCGGAAAGTTGTTCCGCCTTCGGCGGCGAGATTCAGACGACTGATGGCAGTGGACCGGCGCCGCAAACTTCCGAAATCACCATTTGGACAAACGGCCTGGGCAATGGATTTCGGCCCGGCGTCCAAACGCTTAATGGGGAGGCGGGAGGCAGTTACGGTTTGAATGCTTTCGGCAGCCGTCAAGCCCACCACCTGGTCCTCGGCAGCCTTTCTTATGGCTATATGCGGAGTCCGGTGAGGAACGCGGACCATTGGTATCGGGGTAATTGGGAGTGGCGCGCTGAATTGTTCGGAGGCGAGCAGTTTTCACCCACAGACGATTGGATTCTCGGCCTCACGCCGCACTTGCGTTACAACCTGGCAACCGGCACGCGATTAATTCCGTTCGTGGACGGCGGGGCGGGAGTCACGTTCATGAGAGCCGACCAACCCGACCTGAGCAGCGACTTTGAATTCAATTTACAGGGCGGGACCGGGGTTCACTATTTTGTGCGCAATAACCTGGCAGTGACGGTCGAAGCGCGATATTTCCACATTTCGGACGCAGGGATCAGACACCCGAATTATGGGTTGAACGGGGTGGGCGGCATGATTGGTTTAACCTGGTTTTTCTGAATCAGCCAGTGGCGCCAAAGCCATCCCTCCGCCTTGCCTCAGGGAAAGGAAAGCGCCACTCACCTTTTCATGGTGCGGAACTGGCGCAGGGCGACCAAAGGATCGATGCGGGCCAGCAGGAAATGCGCCCAATCATTTTTCCAACGTTGCCAGAAGTTCTGTGATTTGCGCCACTGGCGACGTTTGATCCTTCGAGAGTGTTTCCTCAGACGATCAAAAATTCCCCGTGCCTCAGCGGCTATCGCCTCATCTTCCAAACGCAGCATCAATTCGTAATTCAGATTGAGGCTGCGAATGTCGAGGTTGGAAGAACCAACATAAATCGCCCCGTCAATGATAATCAGCTTGGCATGCAGAATCTGCGGTTGATACTCGTAAATCTCCACACCCGCCTTCAACAAGCGGCGATACAGACTTCGGCCCGCCAGTTGCGACACCAGCACGTCGGAATGGCCGGCCAGAATCAGTTGTACCCGCCCCCCGTGTCGCGCCACCCGCAACAAATCCCGCCGCAACCGCCGGGTGGGCAGGAAATATGCGCTCACGATTCGCACCTCGCGCGCCTGGGCCAAGTCCTGATACAAGGCGGTTTGAAACGGACTCGCTCCCCGGCCGGGATGGCTCAACAGCAATTTTCCCGCCGGCATTTCAGGTGGTTTACGTTTGCGCTTGAACGCCCGCAAACGCAGCAGCGGTTTGTGATGAAAATCCGACAACGCGAACAATTCATCGAACGATGCCGCCAACTCCGCGGCCAGGTCGGGATTGTTTATCCGGACGCCGACGTCGCACCAGCCGCGCGTCACGCCGTCGCCATCGTACTCGTCGGCCACGTTGAATCCGCCTATGACCGTTGTGGCCTCATCGCAAATCAGCAGCTTGCGGTGATTGCGTACTCCGAAACGCCAGAGATGAAGGGGATTGAAGCGGCGCGCCGCGCCGCCGGCGGCTATCAGCGGTTCAAAAAAACCATCCGGTAACAACCACGAACCTAGCGCATCCACCAGGACCTGGACCCGCACCCCCCGCCGTGCCGCCGCGAGCAACGTTTCCAGAAATTGCCGCCCCAGTTTTCCATCGGAATAAATATAAGTCTCCAACCGGATGGATTTCTGCGCTGTCGCCATGGCCTCCAGCATGGCGGGAAAAATTTCCTGTCCGGCGCAGAGCCATTGCCAGGGAAGGATTGTTGGAGCAGACATGGTTCCCCGTAATTTCCCAGATTCAAACCGGCAATCAACCCCCAACTTGAAACGTCGCCATATTTACAGCGGTTGGCGGGAAGAAAGCTGCTATCGGCCGGTCCTGGCGTTGGCAGTGTTACCGGCCCGGTTTGTTCCCGACAGCCAGTTCAACACTGGTGGGACAAGATTGGTAAAGAAATAAGTCACCGCCTCGTGTGTGGCCTCAGGCACTACTATCAATTCACTGCCGGGCGCCGCCAACGCGCGCAATTGTTCCACGTCGGCCACCGGCGTGATTTTGTCCTCCGCTCCGGCTACAAACAGCGCCGCAACCGGATGCCGCGCCAGCTCAGTGGTGGTATCGAGTTCATCGGCGGGAACATCCAGAACGGCAGGCAGCTCTTTCAAACCGGATTGGATAAGGGTTTTCGGCATCCAGGCGGCATATTCGTGACAGAGGTTCAGGACTGCGTTCGACAGACCGGCGTAAGGCGTGATGGCAACCACTGTGCGGACACGCGGCTCGACTGTCTTCCAGCGCAACGCCAGCGCCGCGCCGTAGGATTCGCCGAATGCCGCGACCGGTTCGTTCAGTTGACGGTCCTCAGCCAACCGGTCCAGCAACTGGCTCAGGTCGTGGGTTTCCTGCACGCCGAAATAAATCCGTTTGCCGGTGGATTTGCCGTGGCCGCGCAGGTCCACCAGCACGCAACGCCAGCCTTCCTGCGCCAGCCGCAACGCCCAGGGCGCCATCGAAAACTGGGCCAGCCCGTATCCGTGCAGCAAAACCACCGTGCCACGCGGCGCAGAAGTCCAGACATTCGATTGGCCGGGCACATCGGCATGAAAATTGAATTCAAACTCCTTCCGGCCGTGCTCCGGCCAGTTGGTGGAGGTAACGGTCAGGTGATAATCCGCCGGTTCGATGACGCGGTAACACAGCCGCGCCGGCGGCGGGCCGACCGCCACAAATTGTTTGGGGAAATTTGTCAGAAACTTCGGACTGAACGCCACCGCCACCGGCGCGCTGGGCGCGAGCCAATCGGGATACGTGTTCGGCGCTTGCACCATCCGGCGCGCCATGAACGAACCACAACCCGTCGTGCTCAAAACCAGCAGGATGGCCAGCAATAACCGGTACAATCTTTGCCTTACCATCCTGTTTGCTTACCCGGTTTTCGGCCTTTTGCCAAAAAATCTTTTTTGTAAAACTGGCACCGAGGTGGTTTTGACCTTAATCTTTCCGCACAAAATTGAACCAAAGGATTTTTTATGCCATTGCTTAAACTGGAAACCACTGTCACGCTCGCTGACGACAAAAAGAAGGCATTGCTCGCGTCCCTGTCCAAAATCGTGGCCGGCACCATCGGCAAACCGGAACAATACGTCATGGTCACCATGAGTCCCGCCGCCAGCCTCATGTCCGGCAAACCCGGCGACGCCGCGTTTGTGGACATCCGCAGCATCGGCGGCCTGGGCGGCAATGTGAATCAACAGCTCGCGCAGAAGATTTGCGCCCAGTTGAAAGAATCCCTCGGCGTGCCGCCCGACCGGGTTTATTTGAATTTCACCGACATTCCTGCCGGCAACTGGGGCTGGAACGGGGACACGTTCGGATAAAAAAAGACGCGCGGCGGAAGGTCTAAGGAGATGGGCGCTCCCGCAAGCGGGATTCTTGCTCCACGGAGCAACTCCTGACGCCCCGGCACAAGGATCTCACACCGGTACTTGGAGCCAGACTCTTTCGCCGCGCAATTCAAGCCATAGCACACCGCACCCGAAAGACCAGCACGAGTTATTCACAAGCTTATGCCGCAGATGATCGGGTTGACGCCAGTCGCTGTAAAACAACAATAAAGTTGGAAACTGAGAATTCGATATTCCTTAGGAAAATCGCATACGGAAAGGTTTCGAGCCTAACAATAAAGTTGGAAACTGGAAGCCCCCACGACAAATGCCGATGACAATAAAGTTGGAAACTGGTGATTCAGTACAGCGTGGCCCATCCCGCCGGCTCCGAGGCTTTGGCCAATTTCAACGCCGGATCGGATTCCTGGTTCCATCGGGCGGCGTTCAGACGTTTGCCGGTTACCCCGTCAGCCGAATCCGAGACCAACCACAGTAGGGGCGGAACCATGCTCTCCGGCGCAATCAACTTCTGCCTGATTGCTTCCGGAATGGCCGCCGGAATCATGCCGGTGAGACTGGCCCCACCGGGGAGCAAGGCATTGACAGTCACGCCAGTGCCGGCCAGGTCCTGCGCCCAGATAATCGTTTCGGATTCGAGCGCGGCCTTCGACGGTCCATAGGGCGAGAAGCCCACGCGCCGCATGGTCTCATGGTTCATCGAGATGTTGATGATCCGGCCCCAGCCCCGGGCGATCATGCCCGGAACCACGGAGCGAGTCATGTAAAAGGGGCCATTCACATTGGTGTCGATCACCATCCGCCAAGTCTCCGGGTCCGTCTGCCAAAAGCGGGTGGGTTCGACCAGAAACCGTTCGGAAATGAACCGCATGCCGCGACCCGCATTGTTGACCAGCACCGCGACCGGGCCGAGCCGCGATTCCACCTCATGCATTAGCCTGTCGCAGTTGGTCGCGCTACGCACGTCGGCCACAATCGGCACGATCTGACCAGCTGTTGCCTCCCTGGCGACCGCCTCGATTTCCTCGCGCCCCCGCGCCGCACTGATGGCCACGCGGAACCCTCCGCCGGCCAAGCCCAGCGCCATGGCGCGGCCCAATCCGCGGCCTCCGCCGGTGACAATCGCAATTTTGTCGTGGTTTGTCATCTGGGCAAAGTCTTTCAATCAAGGGCAGCGATGATGGCTTCCGTTTCTCTCACCCTGCCCATTCTTGCAAAGACCGTCTTTATGGTGTGCTCGTGTTCTTCCTTTGACCGGGCAGCGGTGGCGTCTTCGGCGAAGATTTGCTCGTAGCCGTATTCGTAAGCGAATCGGGCGGTGCTTTCCACGCCGATATTGGTGGAAATGCCACACAGGACAATGGTCTTGACGCCCCGGCGGCGCAATTGAAGGTCAAGCTCCGTGCCGTGGAACGCGCCCCATTGGCGCTTGGTGATGACGAGGTCGCCCGGCTTCGGGCCCAGTTCAGGCGTGATGTCCGCCCAGTCGGCGGGACGAGGCTGATTCCACTGCACGGCGCTGTCAGCGGCGGGCTGGAGGGCATCCTTGCCGTCGGGTGAAGGCGTGACTCTGACCAGGAACACCGGCAGGTTGTTTTTTCTGAAGGCGTCGGCCAATTGGGCGGCATTGGCCACTACGGCTTTTGCCGCATGGGGCTCGGTAGGCATGCCGACAATCCCCTTCTGGAGATCGATGACCACCAAAGCCGTCGTTGGTTTTTCAATGGTAAGCGCGTTCATATTGATGTGCCAAGCTACGGCATCGAGGCATGAATAACAACCAGCAGAAACGCACACGAGCACCCCGCTGCTCCTCCCGGCTTCCGAGGCGGCTAGCCCGCCCAACCGCACGCCGTCTGCCGTAATCTTGGTCAGGGCGCGGAAACGTTTCGCGTTCAGAAGTTTGATGCCGACAAGAATGTTTACATCATCGGGAGCACACCAGCGGAAGAAATCCCGATAGCGGAAACGAAGGCAACGGCAGTAGGCCGTTCAGCCGGGGGTTAACATGGTGCAATCAGAACATTGCCTGTGTTCGCCGCGATGATGTCCGCATTCGTGCCGTTGTTCAGTACCGCCAGATTCGTCAGCGCCACATACAGCGCCGCGCGCGCATTGTTCTCGCTCAACTCATCCCAGAAATAACTGCCATACCGATATGCCCGCTGCAAATTCATCGTCACGGTGGCATTCGAGTTGGCCGAGCCGAGCACGGTCACGTAACCCGGCACGTCGCGGCTGGTATATTGATTCAACACATTCACGTTGTAGGAAGCAGTGTCAATAGTGAGGACTGACCCGTTTATGTTTCGAACAACAGGATTAATGAGGCATAGATTCAGCGTCGAAGTGATGTTCACCAGTGGTGCGACCGAAAGCAACAATCTAACGTTGCTCGGCCTGCGTGAGCATGGGGTGAAAACGGGGCGGAAGCATATTGTGGAAACTGCCATTGAACACAAGGCCGTGCTCGAATTGCTGGAATGTCTGGCGACGCATGGCTTCGCCGTCACGCTGGTCAAGCCTGAGACGGACACCTGTCCGGATGAGGGTTATCGCACTTCATGCACCGCGACGTTAGCGAATAACGACGACGGAATCCACTCTGGGCCCCGACAGGCTCTGGCTGAACTGCTCATGACGTGTAAGCCGAAACGGATCAGCGCGCCTGCGAAATCAACGCGGGCGCGCTGGCAAGAATTCAGAGTTGTTTTCAGTGCCAACCAGCGCTGATCCACACGCGGTTATGGTGGCGATAACCCCAATGTCCTTGCACCCACACTGCACCCGGATGCGGACGGTGTGCCCAGCGGCCACCGACCCAGACCCAACTGCCACGCCATTCCCAATAGCCGCCAATCCAAATAAAAGTCGGATCGGGTGCAACAGGAACAACTTCAACTTGCGGCGGAGGCGGCGCAGGGGCATCGACGATGACTTCGGCTTATTTTCGAGCGGTAGGGCGCTTCTTAGCACAGGACGTGACGGCGCGACCCTGGCCGTCACCACGAAGCACGTCCTCACTTGCGCGCGATTCGTAATTTGCTGTTGAGCGACAGCGAACCAATTTTAGCAGCGTCAGCGGTCGTTGCCTGTGCTGCCGGTGGTGGCGGCGCGGCGCGATGACCGGGAGAGACACCAAACTTCATTCGTCAGCGTCTCTCCCGGACAGCGTGACGAACGACGCCACGGGCAGACTCACTTTGCTTTTGGGGGCGAAGCGGTCGCGGGCTGGCGCGCTGCCTGCCCTTGCCTTTTTAGCAGGCAGCGTGACAGCACGGGACCGCGTAGGGGGTTAACGAGTTTCAAGAGCTGGGCACGCTTCTGATTGCCTGTTTCACTTATTTTCCCGATTCAAGGTCATTGCGGATTCTATCCGACATTTTCTTGAACTCTTCTGCCGATACGGGAGAGCCATCCACTTTCAAAGAATAAGCAACCCCGCGTGATGATGCACTGTGGTTCGCGCTTTCTACGATCAATCGCGTGAGTGCGCGAATATCTCCATTTTGTATTACAGCTTTTGGAATATCGATTCGGGTAGTTTCCGTAAACGACAGAACTTCGTCTATTGTGCCCCGTTCGTTTACAAGCCACATGGCCTCCAATCGTATCTGGACCACCTTCGACAGCATCGCATTCATCACTGCCGATTTAATGTCCGGCCAGTTGGGCAGCCATTTTGCAATTTTAAGAGCATAGATCGCACGCGAGTCGTCCGCAGACGCAATTACTATTTCGATCAGTGAGCCATCTAACAACTTTGGTTGCTTCTCGGCAAGCTTCGCGACAACAGTGGAATGACAAAGCGCAAAACCCATTTGCGTTGGTTTAGTCAGGCAATGTTTGAACAATTGAACGCTAAACGCTGGCGAAAATGTAGGGTTTTGTGCTATCAATTTGGTATACGGAGCCCGGCCCGAAGGCGATAGCCGATGCATCACCACCTAACCCGCGATACTGCAAATCATAGCGTCGGCGTCCAGCTCGGATCTGCAGCGCGCGGTCAACATCGGCATCCTTTAAAAATCAGTATCGAAATTGCTCGAATGTTGGAACTTCGCCGGCCAACGGCGTGATCGGCGAGTATATGCCGTTCACAAGCTCATAGCCCTTGTTAAAGTATCGCTCAACCGTCCGGTCGTACGCCTCACGTAGGGTAAGCTTCAACTCTTCGTTTTCGTAAAACGCCTTGATACCCAATCTAAACAAGTGCCGCATCTCCTCCGTGACATTAACCCCGGGAGGTGCTCCGCTGAGTTTGGTCAGGTTGCGCCGTCGGCCCCGCTTAGCTTCTGAACAGCGACGATTTTTGCCAGGGCTACCGCAATTCTTAAATTTCGGCAGGAGAGCATTCCGGCGCAAGCCTCCCTGCCAATACCTGCGGAGGTGCATGTAAACAATCCATTTGGAGACACCCGTTTCGCGGCAGACGCGGTTGATCACAGGCCCCCGTTTCTTCGGCTTGAATGCCCCACCATCCGGTAATTCGATTATCGGTTTGATCAAAGACCATGCTCGATCGCGTCGTTTCCGATGCGACTCCGGGATTTCATCTTTGTACGTTGACAGCTCGACGTGCGGGTCCTTGTTCAGCAGACGCAGGTCCCCGGCTGCGACCTGCTGATCAAGATCAGACCTATCACAGCTTCGCGGCATAGCCTCGCCGTGAACGTTTATGAGTGTTACCGCGCTCCCGTCTGCCGAAAACCCAATGACCCGGTCGATGCTCGGTTGAGCGGCGGCATCTACGTGTTCGAGCAAGGTATTGATGCAGAGATCCATAACCGTTCCTGTTGTCAGTTGCTCAACAATGTGATCGGTTGCTGCGGGTTGATAGGTTTGGTCATATCAATTGACCAGCGGCGCGTGGCCAGAAAATGTCGGATCAGCGCCAGGCCTGTGCCCGGTGTGTATCCAAGCCGATCATCACAGGCGCTGGCGCTTGCCGCCAACGGTAGCCCCTGGCGAATTAGTTCCGCCATAATGCATTCCGCCTTGTCAACGTCGGTGGAACAAATGCTAAGTTTGCCGTTGATGTTGCGGTATGGATGCACCCAATGGATGTTTTTTATCAATTCAGTGGGCAGATCGATGTCGCTGACGACTGCCCAATTTACACCGCGTCTCAACCAATAGCGGCGCTCAAGCTCAAACTTTTGCAGCACTCGTTCCGAACAAAGTTCTTTGGCCGGCTTTACGGTGCGAGCGTACTCGGTTGTTACATCATTGTGCCGTACGTCGATCAAGAAATCCGTGGTCATCACAATTGGGGATTTGGTCCAAGGGTCTGTAGGGTGTTTGACACCGAGCTCTTCGGCCAACGCCCTGGTCTCTTCGAGCGGCAACAATGGATACTGCTCCCTAATATCGGTGACAGACAGGGACCACTCCAAAACATGAAAGTAGTTCGCCTCGTTGTTGCTCATGAACTCATGGCGCCGATTCGTCTTCCAGCCCAGGATTCGGTGCACGTAGCCGAGTGACGGCACATCCGGTGCTTTTAGCCACGGCGAGTAATCCTGGCCATGGCCTTGGCCGCGACCTTCCGCGATCCACTTTTTCATGGTGCGGGAGTTGAATTTTGCACGGGGTCTTGCCATACAACTGGATCAAACTGGTTTAGCCGCAGATGGAACTGAAAGCGCCCCAGTCAAACGGACCTCGGGTGTATAACCACCCAGCATTGCCAAAAAGACAACCCTGCACGCCCGACTATCAGAAACATGTTTGGACAGCCCGAAAGATCCAAGCAACTCCTTCACGCGTCCGGCTTGGGCGGCGGTCAACCTAAAGCACACGATCCTGTTTCTGAGTTCTCGCTGCACGATGACCGGAGACGACTTTTTGTCTACCTTTATAGTCCGCGGACGCGGCGGCAATATGTGCTTCCACCGATTGAGTATTTGGTAAACTCTCTGCGGAGAAATACCCAGCTTCCGAGCAATCAAGTGACCGCTCCGCCTTTTGTACATTTCAATAATTCTGTGATGCATCGGGCTTGGCTTGAGCCGGTGGCGTCGGCCGCGTTTCCGACCAACAACCTTTGCCATTCGCGCGAGCCGGATCAGTTTGGCCGGAGCGAGTCCGTGTTTCGCTGCAATCGATTTCACCGGTCTTTCAGGAAAATCACAGTACTCGACTACCGCCGGAGGAATGCTTGACTCGGACAGGCGGGATTTGGTCTGCTTGGCGAACGTCGGGCATGACCGAGAAGATCTCGCTCCGACCTTAAGTAGGTCCATGTGCAAACCAGTGCCATCAGTCGTTGAGAATGTTTCTGCCGCCCGGGACTTCACACGGGCGGCGAGTGGTGATAGTGTATTGTGCATATGTTAATGTATATGCAAGATAGTGCATAATAATGCCGAGCGTCAAACTTTTTTTATGGGAAAAAATCCTATAGCAGCCCGCCTTCAAGAATACCGTTTATCTCAAGGGCTGACCTGGCGACAAGTTGCTGAACGCCTGAGACTTAGTGTTCCAATGCTGATGCAGGTCCGGTCGGGCTTGAGGAGGATGGGGCCACTGGCATTGCGTCGTTTCGAAGAAGCTGAAGAGGCCGCGCAAACAGAGGCTCGGGCACGAAAAGTAGTTGAGGGGCTCCTTGATGATCAGGGTACTGCCCAAGAATTGATCGAAAAAATCTCGATGGAAAATGGTCCGGTCTCTATCCAGTTGCGCTACCGGAGGATGACGGGAAGCGAATCGCTGCCCGCCAATGTAACGCTCAACAGGCCAAGCGACAGCACTCGCGAAAGACTTCTGGGATTCTTCAGGCGGACCCTCGATCCACATATCCTGATCCTGGGCTGTATCGAAGACAGGAGTTTCGATGAAAGTTATTTACCGAAGGTTACACCCGCCTGCTTCCGGGATCTCGAACAAGCTGCAATGACTTTATTCTTCGGTCCGAGGTGGAGGTCAATTGTTGTTAAAATGGCGCAGGATGATAATGGCTGAGACTTTTGATTTGTAGCCAACGCGAATCGTCTTCCGCGCTGGCCAGCGACAACGAAAGACTTCAGTTCAGAACTTTATTTTCCAGTTCAGGAGTTTATTTTCCGGTTCAGAACTTTATTTTCTTCCCACAACAGTCGCCTCGATCACTTCACGCTTTCACTCCACCGTCACGCTCTTGGCCAGATTTCTTGGCTTGTCCACGTCGCAGCCGCGCGCCACGGCAATGTAATAAGCAAACAATTGCAACGGCACACTCGTCAGAATCGGATAAATCGGCTCCAGCGTCCTGGGCAGGAAGATGACGTCGTTGGCTACCTTTTTGATTTGTTTGTCGCCTTCGGTGGCCAGCGCGATAATCGGCCCTTTCCGCGCGCGAATCATCGCCAGATTTGCCATCGTCTTGTCGTACATCGAATCCTGCGGCACCAGGAACACCGTCGGCGTCCTGGGATCAATCAACGCAATCGGGCCGTGCTTCATCTCCGCCGCCGAATAACCTTCGGCGTGGATGTACGAGATTTCCTTCAACTTGAGCGCGCCTTCCAGCGCAATCGGGAACGTGTAACCGCGGCTCAGGAAAAAGAAATCGTCGGCCTTCGCATATTTCCTTGCCAGCTTCTTGAACGCGTTGTTTTGGCCAAGGATGGATTCAAGCTGTTTGGGCGCGGCTTCGAGCGCATGCAGAATTTCCAATGCGCGCCGGGCGGAAAGATTTCGCATCCGTCCCAGATGCACCGCCAGCAGCGCCAGAATTACGAGCGTGGACACAAACGCCTTGGTGGAGGCCACGCCGATTTCCGGGCCGGCGTGCATGTAAATGCCGCCGTCGGATTCGCGCGCGATGGTGCTGCCGACGACGTTGACGATGGCGAGCGCGCGATGGCCGCGCCGCTTGGCTTCGCGCAACGCGGCGAGCGTATCGGCGGTTTCGCCGGATTGTGAGATGACCAGCAGGACGGTGTTTTTCTCCAGCGGCGCGTTGCGATAACAAAATTCGTGCGCGAACTCGACTTCCACGGGGATTTGCGCCAGTTCTTCGATGAGGTATTCGCCCACCAGGGCCGCGTGCCAGCTCGTGCCGCTGGCGGCGATGACGATGCGGTCAATGCCGCGCAATTCCGCCGCAGTCAGGTTCAGGCCGCCGAATTTGGCGGTGGCGCCTTCTTTGTCCACGCGTCCGCGCAGGGCGTTTTCGATGGTACGCGGCTGCTCGAAAATTTCCTTGAGCATGAAGTGCTCGTACTGGCCGCGCACGGCGTCTTCCTGTTTGAGTTCCAGATTGCTGATCTGGACGTTGGCGGTGTCGGTGCCGAGGTTCACCACCTCATAGCGTTCGGGCGTGATGGTAGCCACGTCGTAGTCGTTCAGGTAAATGACCTTTTTGGTGTGGGCGGCGCCGACGAAGGCGTTGGCGTCGCTGGCCAGGAAATTTTCGCCGGTGCCGAGCCCGATGATGAGCGGCGAGCCGCGCCGGGCGCCGACGATGGTATCCGGCAGATCGGCGCAAATGACCGCGATACCGTAGGTGCCAATGACTTCGCGCAGAGCGTCGCAAACCGCCTGAGTAAGCGGATTGGAACCATTCTTCGGCTCGCGGGTACGCTCGCCCCACCCGTTTTTGCTACAGCGCTTTGCGTAATAATCGCCGATCAAATGCGCGAGCACCTCGGTATCGGTGCCGGATTTGAATTTGTGGCCCGCAGCCAGCAGTTTTTGCCGGAGCGCATCGTAATTTTCGATGACGCCGTTGTGGACCACGGCAATCCGGCCGGACTGGTCGAGATGCGGGTGGGAATTGATATCCGACGGCGGACCGTGGGTAGCCCAGCGGGTGTGGCCGATGCCGAGCTGTCCGGAGACCGGCTCGGCTTTCAGTAACCTGGCGAGGCCCTCGCTGATTTTGCCCTTTTTCTTGCGCACGACCAGTTCGCCGCCGTCCAATACGGCCACGCCGGCGCTGTCGTAGCCGCGATATTCCAACCGCCGCAATCCTTCGAGCAGGACGGGCGAAACCGCTTTTTTACCGACGTATCCAATAATGCCGCACATGTGTTTGTAATTCGTTAAATGGTTAAATAGGTGTTTGGTTAATCAAGATAGATTGCGGTCACGTTGCGACTAATCACCGATTTAACCAATCACTTATTTAACGATCTTAAAATCCAATCCGCTGCGCTGTTCAAATCATCCACGACCATGGCGCGTTTGAGTTTTTCCGCCTCGACCTTTTCAAGTTCCGCGCCATAACCGGTGCGGACCAGAATACTCGTTTTGACGCCGGCATTCCAGCCGCATTCCAGGTCAATCAGCTTGTCACCCACCATGAAACTCTGCGCCAGATCCACGCCGAATTCATCGCGCGCGTCGAACAAAAATTGCGGCGACGGCTTGCGGCCGCGGCTGGATTTGTCGGGTGCTTCAGGCGCGATATAAATTTTTTCAAAGCGCACACCGAACCGGGCCAGTTCGCGGCCCAAATGCTCGTTCACGCGTTCCACGTCCGCAAGTGTGAAGTAGCCGCGCCCGACGCCGGACTGGTTGGAGACGATGAATAATTCAAAGCCGGCGTTCTTGAGGCGCTTCAGCGCCGCCGCCACCCCGGGCAAAAGAACCACGTCCTCGACGCGGTGCAGATAATTCCGCTCCTCAATCAGCACGCCGTCGCGGTCCAGAAAAACAGCCGGTTTCATTCCGGCAAATTGTGGTTTGATTATGGCAAGAATGGAATTGAATTTTTTCGGTTCCGGCGCATCCTGTCCGGATTGCAATCTTTACCAACAAATACAGCTACACAATGAGCAAAGGCAAATTAGGTATTTTGGTCGGTGGTGGCCCCGCTCCGGGGCTGAACGGCGTCATTTCCGCCGCCACCATCGAAGGCGTCGAACAAGGTTACGAAGTCATCGGCTTCCGCGACGGGTTCAAATGGCTGGCGCAGGGCGATACGCAGCATTGCCTGCCGTTGTCCATCCGCGACGTGAAGGACATTCACATCAAGGGCGGCTCGATCCTTGGCACCGCACGCACCAACCCCACCAAGTCCGCGGAACAGATGAAAAACGTCTTCAGCGTTTTCGAGAAACTCGGCATCACTGCGCTGGTGACGATCGGCGGCGATGACACCGCCTTTTCCGCCAGTGTCGTGGCCAAAGAGAGCAAGGGCCGCATCAAGGTCGCACACGTGCCCAAGACGATTGACAACGACCTGCCGCTGCCCGGTTCGACCCCGACGTTCGGTTACGAGACGGCGCGGCACTATGGTGTCCAGCTCGTTCGCAACCTCATCGAGGATGCGCGCACCACGTCGCGCTGGTATCTCATCGTCAGCATGGGCCGTGCCGCCGGACATCTCGCGCTCGGCATCGCCAAGGCCGCCGCGGCCACGCTGGCCGTCATCCCGGAGGAATTCCGCAATCGTCCGTGCACCGTGGACGAGGTGTGCGACATCATCATCGGTTCCATCATCAAGCGCAGCGCAGCCGGCACGCAATACGGCCTGGTGGTCCTCGCTGAGGGCCTCGTCGAGGCGATGGGCGAAAAAGGGTTGGTCGAAGCGCTGCCGGAAGGGGAAATCGAGCGGTTTGGCAAGGTGATGCGCGACGAGCACGGCCATTTGCGCCTGGGCGAAATCGAATTCGGCCGCCTGATGAAGGAGCTCCTGACCCAGCGCCTGGAAAAGCTCGGGATTAAAATGGCTTTCATTGACAAGGACCTCGGCTACGAATTGCGTTGCGCCGACCCGATCCCGTTTGATGCCGAATACACGCGCGACCTCGGTTATGCCGCGGTAAAGTTCCTGCTGTCGCCCGAGGCCGAGAAATACGGCGCCATCATCAGCTTCGTGGACGGCAAGATGATTCCGCTGCCGTTCGAGAAGATGCTCGACCCCAAGACCGGCCGTATGCAGAACCGCAAGGTGAACGTGGATGGCGAAGCCTACGAATGCGCCTGCGCTTACATGATCAAGCTGGAACGCGGGGATTTCGAGAACGCCAAACAGCTCGCCAAACTGGCGGCGGTCGTCAAGATGACGCCGAAGGAATTCAAAGCCCGTTTCGGCTATCTTGTCGGCATCAAGTAATAATCCATTCAACGGAACCGGCGGCGGAAAATTTTCCGCCGCCGGTTTTGTTTCGTGCCTTTCCTACGTCCTGCGGGTAACTTGCTTTCATGAAACCGCTTGCGGATTGCCGGCTTTACACGTTCGTGGACACGGCTTACCTCCATGGCCGCGTCCCTGAGCTTGTGGCGCAACAGCTCTGCGATGGCGGCTCCGACTTGATTCAGCTCCGAGCCAAAAATTTCACCCCGGATGAAATCAGAAAGCTGGCCGAAAGAATCCTGCCTGTCATGCGCCGCGCCAATGTTGGGTTGGTCATCAATGATTATCCAAACATCGCCCGCGATCTTGGCGCGGAATTCTGTCACCTCGGCCAGGAGGATTTCTTCGATGCCGGCCATAAACACGCGTCGGAATTGCGGATTGCGGACTCCGATGTCTCGCGAGCACGCGCGAAGCGGTGTTGCGGATTGCGGATTGGTTTATCCACCCACTCACTAGAACAGGCGAACCGCGCTTTGGCGGCCGGACCGGACTACATCGCCGTCGGGCCGGTTTATGCCACCAGCACCAAACCGACGGCCAAACCGGTAACGCTGGAATATGTCCGCTGGGCGGCGGCGAATGTGAATATTCCGTGGTTCGCTATCGGCGGCATCAATTTGCAGACGCTGGACGGCGTGCTGGCGGCAGGCGCAAAACGCATCTGCGTGATATCAGCAATTTTGAATGCTCCGGACGTGTCGAAAGCGTGCACGGAATTTCAGAAGCGTTTGGGAGATTGAGGCGGAAACAAAACCGGCGCGGGTGAACCACGCCAGGAGGAAGTTTTTCGATTCGCGCCGACGGATTTCCGGTTTAACGGATGGACAGGGCGATATTGATTTGATCGATGGCTTCGTTGATGTGTTTGGTGACGCGCTTCTGGTTTTTGACTTCGGCGGCGCCCAATACGTTTTGGAGCAATCCCTGGGCTTCGCGCAGCTTGGCGTCCGACAGGGTTTGGGGCTGTTTGTCCTTGGCGTCACCGCCGAGATTCACGCCCAGCAATTTGGCGGCGGCCTCAATCTGGTGCATGGCTTTCACGCGATGACCTTTGTAATCGTGGTCGCCGGTGGCCAGAATATTGTAGGCGTTTTGCAGCATCCCGGCCTCCGCCGAATCACTGAACGCCACGGTTTGGAACTGGTTCTGGACGACGGTAGAGCCGTTCAGCGTTTGCGTGGTTGCAGGTGTCGCGGCGCGAAGGTTTACGCCGCAGGTAATAGCGGCGATGAAAGCCGCGATTTTTGCCGAAGTGTTAAGATATTTTGCATTCATATCGTTCTATAGGACGCAGGACATCCTCCTCAAGTTACAGCCGAATCGCGGGAAATAAGAATTGACCGGCAAATTTTCAACGAATCGGCATATAGTTATTTTCGCCAACTACGGGCCGGTTTACGAGTTTAAAAGTTGTTTTGTAGAGCCGGCGCACCGGGAAATGTTGACACCAACCGGGCGTCCTAGACCTCATTGACGTCCCGGAAAGAGCAGGATTCAAACAGCCGGTACCTTTCAAAGGGCGCACTTGCCGGCAAAAGCAAGTGTGGCGCCTTTTTCAAGGCGCCACACCGCGTTTCGAATTTTGTCTTACCGCCGGCTTCAGCCGGCCATTAAGTGATTACTGGGAAATCAAACGATAGAACACGTTGGTTCTCGCGTGATTGATCGTCACAGTAAAGTTGTTGGTTGTGTTCGAGTTGGGTATGGTGATCCAGTTGGTCGTGGTGTTCAGACTCACCGAGTTGCTCTGCAACAGCCATCCGGTGTCATTCGGAGGCCAACTCATAAAGAGGTTCGTACCACTATTGGTCACGACACCACTTATAGCAACCCGATTGGTACTCAACACCTGGATTTGTCCCGGGTTGCTGGCGGAGGCCAACAGGTTGGTCCAAGTGACACCCGCACCGGTAACGATCATGGTGCTACCGCCGGTTACGGCCTTGTTGAACACGGTGAACGTGTCACCCGGCACGAGCGCCGCACCAACATTGGTCACGACAATTGTACCCGCGCCCACGTTATTAATCGTACCGGCCACACTGACTTTATCAGCCTGCAACCCGGAATGATTGACGCGGAATATGGCGCCACCATTCGAGAAGGTCAGCGTGCTACCAAGATTAAGTGTGCCGATGGAGGACGCGCCGCCACCGATATAACCGTTGGTCGCGACATTGACCGCGCTGCTGATGGTACCGGTACCGGACAGAACACCATTGCTCTGCACCGTCACCACGCTGCTCGAAAGCGTGCCGTTAATCCACAGCGCACCACCGAGCGTTGCTCCGCAGTTGGTAACGTAGGTCGGTCCCGTGTAGCTTTCGGTACCCGTCAAGCTCAGCACACCATTGCCGTACTTGGTAAGTCCATAACCCGCCAGAGCCCCATCCGCAATCGAACCGGAAATGGTGGTCAGGGCGGTATTGGTCACCTGGAATATGCGGTTGGTGGGAGAACCCGGCGGAGACGCCGTGTAGCCAAAGCCAACCCCATCCACGCCAGCCAGATTGATGGTCGCACAGGACAAGGTCAGCGCGTTCGTGCCACCAATCAACAACGTCAGGTTGTTGGTACCGGTGGGATATACAATACTATTCGCAATCGTGCGCGCCCCACCCGAGGCGATTAGCTGGCCCGTGCCGGATATGCCCGGAAGTTCCGTTGACAGACTCAACGGACCGGCGCCAAGCGGACCGTTAATGACCGTGCCGCTGGTGGGGTTGCTGTTAAGGCCCAAGGCAATGATGCCTGTGGTGGGGTATGTACCCCCGGTATAGGTATTGGCACCATTGAGGTAGGTCGTACCGGCGTCTCTCTGGTAAAGAGAGCCAGGTCCGGATATCACACCGTTATAAACCTGGCTGCCATCCGGTTCGTAGCAGGCCCACTGAATCGTGGAGTCGCTCAGATTCAAGTTCCCGTTGTAAACCGTGGCGTCGCCGTACAGCCGCACCCGGCAATTCGTTGCCGTGGAAGCAAAAGTGCCCGCCGGAACAATCGCCAGAGCCTTCCCGGACGTGCCGGTCATGTTGCCCAGCAATACCCCGCCGTATGAACCGGCTTGATCAACCAAAAACACGAAGTTGTCGTTCACATTGACCGTTCCCTGAACGCCGATGCCCGAATTGCCCGCTACTGTAAGTTCCATCGTCCCGCCCGCCTTGGCCAACGTCACCGGACCGCTGCCCAGCGCAGCATATTGGCTGAGAATAAGATCGGCAGCGGCGTTGCTGACGATCGTTCCGCCCGTGTAAGAGAAGTTACCGTTCATGACCAGGAGACCACAGCCTGTCGCATTGCCCTTGTACATCAAGTAGCCCGGTCCGGCAAAATTGCCGCTGCCGGCCAAGGTGTAGGCATTCGCAGAAGCCACGGTCACGGAACTGGCGCTGAGATAACTGCCTGACAGTGACACTGCCGGGTTAAGAGAAGCACCCGTATCGTCGAAGGTAACATTGTCGCCGTAGTTGAACACTTGCGAACTATTCCAATCGGCCGTCACACCCAAGTTCCAAACGCTGCCGCTCCCCGACCAGGTCAGGTTATGAACCGTTCCCAACGTGAGGGAATTGGTGGTCGTGTTGGTGCTCAACGTCCCATATAACTGAGTGGGGTTGCTGAATTGACAATAGTACCCATTTGCGCCTGATTCGACATCACCCGCGCCCACCGGGTTGATGTACAGGGTGGCAAAAGAGCCGGTAGGAATTGAGCCGGAAGAGCCCGAAATGTTACCGCCGTCAGTCATTTTGGTACCATTCCGATACCATTGATAGGTCAGACCAACACCGTTGCACTGGGCTGAGAAAACACAGGCCGCGCCACTGGGGCAGGTGGCATTCGCCGGTTGGGTAACAATGATTGGATTCCCGTTGTAAGGCGTGACCACGCCCTGGACTTTGATCTGTGTAATGTTAACTTCCAACAACGAACTGGTATTCTTGGCCAAGGCACCAAAGGCCATGCCGTCGAAAGTGGAGGTCAGGTAACCCGCCCCGACGATATTGGTTGTTGCTTGCGAGACCACAATGTTGTTGTTGGCATCCACAAGAGCATTGCTGACAGTCACGCAGGCATTGCTGACAAGGGTTATCCTTTCCACCAGGGTGTACAGACCGTTGCTCGCCAGATTGAAAGACGTAGCCGGAGTAATCACATACTGCGTGCCGACCGGTTCCTTGAAACTTCCGGTATTTGCGGGGAAGCAGACCAAGTCCTGGTGCGAAGATGCTCCGGTCGTTCCGTTCTGGATCGGCCGAGTAAAGATAGAGCAAGCCGAACCGATAGTGCTGCCCGACGCAACACAATTGCTGGTAATCTGCGAAGCGTAGCCCTCCCAGCTCGCGCAATTGCCATTGGCATAGGGTGAACTGCTGTCATTCAGCAAACCGCTACTGCTCAATTGACCCTGCAACGGCAGGTTCCCGAAGGAATTATACAAACCAAGCCAGAGCTGGGGCGGGCCTGAAGTTCCGTTGGGGTTATTCATCAAGCAACTGATATTCGTAAATGTCACACTGTATTCAATGTAGTCGCCATTCGTGGTAAGGGTCACGGCATTGGTTGAGCCGGCGGGGGCAAAGCAGGCCTGGTACTCCCAGAAACCGGACGTGGTATTGCCGTTCAAACCGGCGTGAAAGAAGCCTTGACTCGGGTAGAATACGTCATTGGTGGTGGCACCTTTTGCCGCTGCTATGTCAAAGCTGGTATAAGTATAAGGGTAATTGGGCCCCGGACCGGGTATGCTGGCTTTATTGGTGGTGTCGAGGCCGGTAGTGAAGTTATCACTGAAAAACACGGTCCCCCTCGACACCAAGGGCGTCACCGCAAGGAGGAGCGCGAAACAAACACGCAGGTTAAGGATTTTTTTCATAATGTTCGGAGTTGGGTTGTTAGGTTACATTGCATATTTTTAGTTGGGTCGCATTTGGAATTGATAACACATGTTTAGGGGTTGAAATAGTACATGACGCGCCGCCAGGCTTGAGCGGGGGGCGCGAGATTGCCCAGCGGGGTGTCGCCAGTTGATGATGGACCTACATGGCCACTCCATATCGTCGCATTAAACGACTGGTTTAGCGCTTGATTACCACTGACGGGTTGGAACGCCACGTGAGCATCGGGAAACAGCGCATTCACACCGCCGGGCCGGCCGCCGTTTTTGTGGGCAATTTCAACGAGCAACATCAATTGATCAACCGCCATCGCCTTGGTTTGATCCGTATCGGTCAATTTAAACGGACAAGGTAATGTAACAGATGATTGGGGAGGATCGGCGGGATTGGGACTGACATAAGTTACTTTGTTCTGATTGTTGGGGTAGCCCTGACAATTCCAACTCAAAATCGGCAACATGTAGCCACTGACATTTTCCTGTGCCTTCTGTTGAGGATAGTAATTATAGGCCGAACGAACTTTATCGTCGCCCGGCGGGTCGGAGGGCCAAGGATTGTTGTTGGCTGTATAATAGGTATAAGTCGCATTGTTGTTGTCCGCTGCGCCTGCTGCAAGGCTGGGACAATAATACACTTTGGGGTCGGGAATGATTTTGGTGGCCCAAAGAATCCCAATACCCATCGGCCCCACGGTGATCGTGCTCGATCCCGCAGTGTCACGAGCCAGCAAGTCAGTTTGCCACATATTGATGCCGCTGCCATTCGGCAAATAAAACTGAGGGGGATAATCACTATTATCCCCGCTGTACATGATGACGCCCGTGCCAATCTGTTTTAACTGGCTCGCACAGGAGATGCGCATGCTTCTCTCTTTTGCAGCGGCCAAGGCCGGCAGCAACAACGCCGCCAAAATGGCAATAATGGCTATAACCACCAGAAGTTCAATCAATGTGAATGCGCCGCTCACGCCGTTGGACACGGCCTGTTGCGAGTTATAATTCCCACGGTTTGTTTTGTTCATCGTTTCAGCAGAGGATTTGGCAATTTTGTTTTTTCGTCAGTTCACAATCTACGCGCTACCGACACTGATAGCGCCTTCACACCCCAAGGGTCAGTTGGCGCGTGAAAAACCGAATCACGTTAGCACCGTCATATCGGGAATGGAAGATATAATTTAGGGTGGGCTTTGCAAAACTATTTGAAAAAAATGCACTTTTTACCCGCTCGTCGAAACGGTCACCGCGGCCATAAAACTGATACCAAACCGGCAATTCGTTCATTTCATCGAAAAACGGACATTCAATCGTGCTCCGGCGAGGGGAGTGCAATTTTTTCCAACTGATTTGCTCAAATTAGTGTGTTCAGCCGGGACAAATTCATGCATTTTGTCAGTCTATGCGTTCAATCACTATATCTGCGTTTATTTTTTTATTAGGCCTTTCACTCCCGGCAGCCGCCGGGTCAAAAGTTTTTGATGTCCGCCAGTTTGGCGCGAAGGGAGACGGTGCAACCTACGACACTGTGGCCATTCAGAAAGCCCTGGACGCCTGCGGCGAGGCCGGCGGCGGTACGGTAAAATTCTCGCCGGGAACCTATCTGTGCCAGCCGATCAGTCTTCGCACCAAAACCACTCTGCTGCTCGAAGCGGGCGCAACCTTGCAGGCCGGCACCAACCAGAGCAACTTCATGAAGTCGCCGGGCAACTGGCTGGAGGCTCAAAGCGGCAGCGATTTCATCCCGTTCATCAGCGGCAAGAATTTGACCGATGTCGTTCTTACGGGCAAGGGAACGATTGACGGCAATGGCGCGGTCTGGTGGGAGGAAGCCGAGAAAGCCCGCCAGAAGGTTTCCGGTTTTACCTTGCCGCGGCCGAACCTGATTGTGTTGACCCGCTGTAAAAATGTCCGTCTGGAAAACCTCACGGTGCAAAACTCGCCCAAGTTCCATTTTGTGCCGACGGAATGTGAAGACGTGGTGATATCCAACGTGACTATTCTGGCACCGGAACGCGCGGCCAACACGGACGCGATTGATCCGAGCAGTTGCAAAAACGTTTTGATCACCAGGTGTCACATTGACGTGGGCGACGACAATATTGCCATCAAGGCCGGCAAAAAACTGGGGATCCGCGAATTCGCCAGTGAAGACATCACGGTGACGGATTGCACTTTTCTACATGGACACGGCGTATCCATCGGCAGCGAAACCGTCGGCGGAGTGCGTAATCTGACCGTGCGCAATTGCACGTTTGAAAATACGGAGAATGGTCTGCGCATCAAATCGCAACGCGGCAAGGGCGGGATTGTGGAGAACATCAGTTACAGCGACATCACCATGAAAAACGTGAATCCGGCCGTCACCTTGACCTGTTACTACATGAACAATTCCGCCGGAGATAAGACCGGTCCCACCGGGGCCGTCAGCAACACCGCGTCCGCGCTTGCCGTCGGTACCCCGATTTATCGCAACATCCGCATCAGCAATTTAAAGGCAACCTGCCCCAAGGGAGCGGGTGTCATCAACGGACTTCCGGAAAGCATGATTTCCAACGTGGTTTTCGAAAATGTCCAAATCTCCGCTGCCAAGAGCTTTGAGATTCGCAACGCCAAAGACATCCAGTTGAAGAATACAACTGTCTCAGTGAAAGAAGGGCCTCCGTTTGTACTGGAAAACGCTCAGGTCGAAGGCCTGAGCCAGGCGAGCCAGAATAGCCAGCAATAACCGGCCAATCAAACGGAACGGGGATGACCTGGAGCCAAAAGCTACCCGGTTTGTCCCCATCCCTGTCACCAGCTTCTGATGGCAAGGCGTATTTGTCTGGTAAGCTGGTGTTACCAGCGGCGGTACTGGATAAATTAGTCCTGTCAAAAGCATTCCCTCGGCCAGGCAACTACCTTGGCATATGTGAGATGCCAGTTGGTTGTTCTGTGATTGTCGCCATAAAATATGGCGTGCCAAATTCACAATGCTCCGGTTACTTTGGGCCTGTCCATGCATAGGCCAGATTCAAAACTTAACTCCGCTCCGGCAGGTGCGCCCGCCCTCCTTCCGCCCCGGCCGCGCTTTCCGGGGTGGTTTCCGGCTGCCTTGGTGGCACTGGCGACGATTATCCTTTTCTGGCCGGCCACACATTTTGAATTCGTCAACTATGACGACAACGTCTATGTCACTGAGAATCCCCACGTCCAGAGTGGTTTGACCTGGCAAGGCGTGAAATGGGCGTTTAGCAATACGCAACAAGCCGATTATTGGGCGCCGATGATGTGGCTATCGCATATGACAGCCTGTCAGCTCTTTGGCTTAAAACCGTGGGGTCATCACCTCATCAATGTGCTGCTGCACGCTCTTGACACGGCGCTGGTATTTTTATTGTTCCGGCGACTGACCGGGGCGACATGGCGAAGCCTTTTTGTGGCGGTGTTGTTCGGGTGGCATCCGTTGCGGGTGGAATCAGTGGCGTGGGTGACGGAACGAAAGGATGTATTGAGCACATTCTTCGGGCTGCTGTCACTGCTTTGCTACGCAAAGGCTGTGACCGGTGACAAGTGTCAGGTGACAGGATCAGAAAAAAACATTTTGACCGCTTTCTTGTCACGTGTCACGTGTCACGTGTCACCGTACTACTTCCTGTCATTGTTTTTCTTCGCGTTGGGATTGATGAGCAAGCCGATGCTGGTAACGTGGCCGTTCGTGATGCTGCTGCTGGATTATTGGCCGTTGGAGAGGTTCAAGGTTCAAGGTTCAAAGTTCAGGGTTCAGGGTTTGATTCTGGAAAAGGTGCCGTTTTTTGTCCTGGCGGCGGCGATGAGTGTGGTGACTTATGTAGTGCAACAGCACGGCGGTACGGTGGCAACGATTGAAAACCTGCCCCTGGGCGCACGTGTTGGAAACGCGCTGATATCGTATTGTCGTTATCTGGGAAAACTGTTTTGGCCATCGGATTTGGCATTCTTTTATCCGCATCCCGCGAACTGGCCAAGGGGAGAAGTAATATTGGCAGGCGGGTTGTTGTTGGTCGTGACGACAGCGTGCGTTGTGGCGCGGCGGCGCTTTCCGTTTTTACTGACAGGCTGGTTGTGGTTTAGCGGAACGTTGGTCCCGGTAATCGGATTGGTACAAGCAGGGGGTGTGGCAATGGCCGACCGGTTCAGTTATGTGCCATCGTTGGGCTTATTGGTTCTGGTCATCTGGGGTGCCTGCGAACTGACCCGGTGGTGGCGGCATCAGGTGATGGCGTTATCGGCGACCGGTTGCGCCGCGGTCGTGATCTGCTTCGGATTAACGCAGCAACAACTTGGATATTGGAAGAACAGTGAAACGCTTTTCCAACGCGCGCTCGAAGTCACGAGAAATAATTACCTCGCGCACAATAATCTCGGCTTCACCCTGAATGAGGAGGGTAAAATCGACGAAGCCATCAACCAATATCAGGAAGCCATTCGGCTCAAACCGGATTATGCGGAGGCCCATAACAATCTCGGCATCGCCCTGGCCACAAAAGGTCAAATCGACGAAGCGATCCGCCAATTCCAGGAAGCCATCCGGCTCAAACCCGATTATGCCAAGGCCCATTACAATCTGGGCAATGTCCTGGGCAGCAAGGGCCAAATGGACGAAGCGATTCGCCAGCTTCAGGAGGCCATCCGGTTGAATCCCGATTTTGCCGAGGCTTACAACAATCTCGGCAACACCTTGGGTTTGAGAGGCCGGACCGACGAGGCCATCGGCCAATTTCAAGAAGCCGCCCGTTTGAAACCCAATTCCGCCGAAATCCACAACAACCTCGGCAACACCCTGATCCAAAAAAACCGGATCGACGAGGCCATCGGTCAACTCCAGGAAGCCCTCCGTCTGAAACCTGATTTCGCCGAGGCTCACTTCAATCTGGGCACGGCCCTGGGCTGGAAAGGTCAAACCGATGAAGCCATCGACCAATTTCAGGAAGCCGTCCGCCTGGCACCAAACGACGCCAATGTCCATTATAACCTGGGCACGGCCCTGGGCCGGAAAGGTCAAACCGACGAGGCCATCAATCAATTTCAGCAGGCCATTCGCCTGAATCCCGACTACTTCGAAGCCCACTACAATCTCGGCACCGCCTTCGGCCGGAAGGGCTGGACTGACGAGGCGATCAGGCAATACCAGGAAGTCATCCGCTTGAAGCCTGATTTTGCCGAGGCTCATTGCAAACTCGGCAACCTTCTTTTGGGAAAAGGCCGGACCGATGAAGCCCTCAGTCAATTTCAGGAAGCCATCCAGTTAAAACCCGATTATGCCGAGGCCCGTTACAACCTCGCTCACGCCTTGGAACTGAAAAACGCTTCGACAAACCGATGAGACCCGGGCTATCGATGGCCCCACCGAAGCACTGCTGTTGCCGCACAAAATGGACGTGCCAATGTTCCCATCGGCCTGTTAGTTTGGAAGGCGTCTCATGCACAAGCCGAAACTGAAATCCCAGCTTGCGCCGGTGAATGTATCCGGCCCGGTTTCGGTTCAGTCACGGATTCCGGTATGGCTCTTGGTTGCCTTGCTGGCGCTGGTAACATTGGCGCTCTACTGGCCGGCGCTGCATGGTGACTTCGTCTTCGATGATGAACTCTATGTGACCAAAAATTTTCACGTCCAGGACGGACTGACCGTGGCGAACCTGAAATGGGCATTATTGAATCCCGTGGCGGGCAATTGGCATCCGTTAACAGTGTGGTCGCACATGCTGGATTGCCAGTTGTTTGGACTGAATCCGTGGGGCCATCATCTGATTAATGTGCTGCTGCATGCTCTCAACACGGTGCTGGTGTTTTTCCTGTTACGACAGTTGACCGGCGCAACGTGGCGAAGCTTTTTTGTGGCGGCGTTGTTTGGATGGCATCCGTTGCGGGTGGAATCGGTGGCCTGGGTGGCGGAGCGCAAGGACGTGTTGAGCGTATTCTTTGGATTGCTGTCACTCATCTTTTATGTTCGATTCGTGGAGCAGAAAGGAGCCGGGAGCAAGCAGCAAGGAACGCCGATCTCCTTAATCCTTGCTCCTTACTTCCTGTCATTGTTTTTCTTTGCGTTGGGATTGATGAGCAAGGCGATGCTGGTGACGTGGCCGTTTGTGATGTTGCTCCTGGATTGGTGGCCATTGGAGAGGTTCAAGGTTCAAGGTTCAAGGT